>Ga0268299_1000418_pt1 | contig 136869 bp, 116 predicted proteins | sample NOBtaG_FD_193484 | JGI IMG/M metagenome (GOLD analysis project Ga0268299, IMG submission 193484) | Activated sludge microbial communities from bioreactor in Nijmegen, Gelderland, Netherland - NOB reactor | ecosystem: Engineered > Bioreactor > Aerobic > Activated sludge | place: Netherlands...
TGCCCATCTTGCGCATGTCCTGCTCGTGGTGGCAGCCTTCGATGACCTGGCCGGAGCCGAGGAAGAGCATGGCCTTGAAAAAGGCATGCGTCATCAAGTGGAAGAGGGCCGCGACCCAGGCGCCGACGCCGAGGCCGAAGATCATGTAGCCCAGTTGGCTGAGCGTGGAGTAGGCCAGCACCTTCTTGATGTCGGTCTGCACGATGGCGATCAACGCGGTGATGGTCAGCGTGATGCAGCCGATGACCGCGATGAAAAACTGGGCGTCGGGCGTCAGCAGGCGGAAGATCCGCGCGACGAGATAGACGCCGGCGGCGACCATCGTGGCGGCATGGATCAGCGCGGACACCGGCGTCGGGCCGGCCATCGCGTCAGGCAGCCAGACGTGCAACGGAAACTGGGCGCTCTTGCCCATCGCGCCGCAGAAGAGGCCGATGCCCATCAGCGTGGCGACCGCCATGCCGGACACTTCGAAGCCGAACAACACGAAACTGGCGGCAAAGATGCCGGAGTGATTTCGATATTGCGCGGCGAATTCTCGGGCCGATTGTTCAAGATCCAGCGTGCCGAGGTAGGACGCGACCATCATCAGGCCGACGATGAAGCCGAGATCGCCGACGCGATTGGTGATGAACGCCTTCATCGCCGCATTGGAGGCGTACTTCTTGTCGAAGTAGAAACCGATCAGCAGGTACGAACACAGCCCCACCAGTTCCCAGAAGAAGAACAGGAACAGCAGGCTGCTGCTGACGACCAGTCCGAGCATGGAGAAGCAGAACAGCGACAGGTAGGTGAAGAACCGGTGGTACTTGCTTATGCCGTCGACCTCGTCGCTGTGGCCGGCCATGTAGCCGATGGAGAAAAAGTGAATCCAGAAGGCGATGAAGGTGACCATGAAGAACATGATCACGGTGAGGCTGTCGAGTTTGACGCCGACTTCGAGCGGAATGGTGCCCAGGTCGGCCCAATGGTAACGCGCTGCGCCGTTGGTCAGTTCGGCCTGTTGTTCCGGCGTGGAACCCAGCCATCCGATGAGCACGGTCGTGGACAGCAGGCAAGACAGCCCGATCGCCGCCAGCGCCACCCATGACGCGCGCGGCTTGCCCAGCCGGTGGCCGAACAGGGCCAGGATCAGGAAGCTGATCAGGGGGATCAGCACGCCAAGGATCAATCTCGTCTGATAGTCAGGCATAAAGTCGGGAGCGCCGCCTTATTCTCGAGTCACGCGCCTGTTTCAATCCACTTTCGGCCGGCAAATGCCGCAAATCGCGAAGCACAACCCCTCAGCCACGCAGCGCATCGCCGCGATCGACGTCAATGGTCTGCACATTCGTGTAATAGTTCATGAAAATCGCAATCGCGATGGCCGCCTCGGCCGCCGCGAGCAGGATGACGAATACCGCGAATACCTGGCCCGACAGCATGCCGGACTGGTACTTGCTGAAGGCGACAAAGTTGACGCTCGCCGCGTTCAGCACCAGTTCGACGCCGATCAGGATGCCGATCGCGTTGCGCTTGATGCACATGGTCAGCACGCCGAGGCTGAACAGCGCCGCCGACAGAACCAGATAGTGTGTCAATCCGACCATGCGTTACTTCTCCGGCCGCGCCAGGTAGGCCGCGCCGATCATGACCACGAGCAGCAGCACGCTGGCCGCTTCAAAAGGCACCAGGAAATCCGTCAGCAGCGCATTGCCGACGTCCGCCACCTGCGGCGCGGATGTCATCGGATGCGCATTGGACCAGTCGGCTTTCAAGACCAGCGCCCACAAGCCGATCGCCAGGAGGATCGACACCGCCGCCGCGCCGACAATCTGTCCGCGCGTGGCGCTGAACTTCATCCAGGGGCTCTTGCTGGTCAGCATGACGCCGAAAATGATCAACACCAGCGTGCCGCCGGCGTAAACAATGAGTTGAATCACCGCGAGCAGTGTCGCATCGAGCAGGAAGTACAGGCCCGCGACCGAGCCGAGCGTCCCCAGGAGGAACACGGCCGTGCGGACGATGTTGGTCGACACGACGATGCCGATGGCGGAGACCAGAGCCACGCCGGCGAAGATGTAGAATGCCAGTGCGTCGATCGACATACCGTCGTCCAGTTCCCTACGTTGCGAAACTCATCAAATAGCCGCACGCGGTGCAGCGAAACGTCTTTACTTTCACGGCCGATGTCGGCCGCTTGATGTCGCCCAGCCAGCCCTTCACCGGTGGGCTGGGATACCACTCCAGGATGCGGGCCAGTTCCATGTCGCCCTTGTCGGCGAAGAAACCCTCCTGCATCTCGCCCTGGCACAGCGCACATGCCAGTCTGGCCGGCTCGCTCATGGCGTCATGCTCCCGGCAGATGCTCGATGACCAGCGGCCCCGGCAACCTCCGTCGATTCACATAGCCATATGTCGCAATCGCCAGACAGACCACGATGGTCGCCGCACCGATGAACACCAGCAGCCAATGCAGCACCGTATCAAGTGTCCGCATCGCCGCCCACTCCTCGACCGCGAGCATCCACAGCGTGTTGCCCAGCAGCACAATCATGGTCAGCGGCAGCAGCACCTGAATACACGCATATAGCACTTGGTCGATGCGGATGCGCGGCAGCGTCCAGCGAATCCACAATTGAACGTAGAAGAGCAGCCAGCCCTTGATGATGAAGAGGATCGGTCCGTCGAAGAAAAGGCCGCGTATCAGCGTGGGCATCAGGCCGTCACCGGTTGGGGCCATCGACATCGGCAGCGGGCCGCGCCAGCCGCCGAGGAACAGGATGACCGCCACGCCGCTGACCGCGTACATGGCCGCGTACTCGGCGAAGAAAAAGAGGCTCCAGCGGAAACCGCTGTATTCGGTATGGAAACCGGCCACCAGTTCGGACTCGCTCTCGGGCAGGTCGAACGGGGCGCGTTTGCACGATGCCAGCGAGGCCGTGTAGTAGCAGAAGAATGACAGGAAGCACCACGGGTTTCGAAATACGAGCCACGAGGCGAACCCGCCCACCTGCCCCTCAAAGCCCACGCTGCCGTCGGCGTTCGTGTAACCGTCAACCATGTGCGACAGGTTCAGCGAGCCGGCCACCATGACCGGAATCAGCAGGGCCATGCCCATGGGAATTTCATACGAGACCATTTGGCAGGCCTCGCGCATCGCGCCGTAGACCGACCATTTGTTGTTGCTGGCCCAACCGGCCAGGATGACGCCAACGACTTCAATGCCGAGCATGGCGAGGATGAAGATCAGCGCCACGTCCAACTCGCGGAAGACATAGGCCCCGGCAAACGGCAGCGCGATGAACGCGCACACCGCCGGTACGAACGCCAGGTACGGCGCAAGTTTGAAGAGAATCTTGTCGCCGTCCTCCGGCACCAAATCCTCCTTGAAGATGAGTTTGATGCCGTCTGCGATGGACTGCGCCCAGCCGTGCCAGCCGCCCACGCGCATCGGCCCCAGGCGAGATTGAATGCGTCCGGCCACCTTGCGTTCCCACCAGATGCCGAAGAGCGGGATGACGCTGATGAAGCCGATCACGCCGCCGACGGCCAGCAGGTCGCGCACCAGCGGAATCTGCAGCGGCCACAGGGCGTATGCGGCGAGCGGCAATTTGACGGTGTCGGAAATGCCGTTGTAAATCTCGTGTGCGGTCAGCGGTGCAACGTAGCCGATGCCCAGGTCCACGGATTGAGCGGCCACGTTGACCGTCGGATCGGCCTCCAGTCGCGAAACGAGCCTGAACAGGCCGGCGTGCAGCCAGACGATCAGGCAGATGCCGATGATCCCGCCGACAAACAGGGCCAAAGCGGTGTAGCCCCACAACAGGAATGCGCCGATTTGTCGATATGCAATGACCGCGAGACCACCCGCCAGGAAGGCCGCCCCCGCCGCGGCCGGAAGCAGGACGCCCAGAAACGCGGCGATGACCTTCCAGTCGCGCATGGCCGCGGGCGAGCCGAGGTCGAATAATTTGTAACACGCCCCTGCAATCGCGAGATGCACCACCCCCAGCGTCAGCAGGAGGCCGATGGCCTTGCGCCGCTGCCCCGCGCGGGACTTCGGCTCGGTGTCGATCCAGGGGAGGGTGATGGTGGCCAAATCCCGCGCTCCAGTGCGGCCTCAAACGGCGTCAATTGCGACTTCGTTCAATCCTTCACAATCTTGCGTCGTTATAACCGCCCCCACGGCAGTTTCAAGCCGCCTCTGGGGCACGGAGGGCCGATCCGGCGTGAATCGCCCGGGCGACGCGAAGTCGTTACAGACGCGAGATTTGAACGCAAGACGGGCGGAGCCGTCAATAGCGGATTGCGTGCGAGTTGGGTTTGATGCCGTTACCCTTTCCTTTTCGAAAGGACGGTGCCCCTTCGCCAGGAAATCCACAACCGAGCACGACATTCCCGACAAGCGGCGGCTGCCGGCGTCGCTGGATGATCTTGTGCGAAAGATGAACCCATGGTGGGAGGGCAAGCCGGGAAAGGTGCTACCCACTTTCAAACGGTGGGCGTTTGCGAAATCACTGCGGGGTCTGACACAGGGGCTGGCGCCCATCACCGTTGTGCGCGGTCCACGCCAGGTAGGCAAGTCGACCATTCAGGATCAGATCATCGACCACCTGCTGCGCGATCGCGGCGTCTCGGCCACGCGCATTCTCAAGGTCCAATTCGACGAGATCAGGGAACTGGGCAGTTTGGAACTGCCCATCCAGTCAATCGCATGGTGGTTCGAAAACCGAATTCTGGGTCGGACCTTCAACGAGGCGGCGCACGCCGACGAGCCTGCCTATCTGATGCTTGACGAAGTACAGAACCTCGCCGATTGGGCGCCCGAACTCAAAAACCTCGTGGACACCAACACGGTTCGAGTGCTGGTGACCGGATCGTCGGCCCTGCGAATCGAGGCGGGCCGCGACAGTCTTGCCGGGCGCGTCAGCACGGTTGAACTCGGCCCTCTCCTCTTGCGCGAGGTTGCCGCGCTGGGTCTTAAGCAGGAAATCGAGCCGTTGCTTAAAGACAACGGAATCGATGCGCTGATGCACAAGGAGACGTGGGCGGCGCTGCAAGCGTACGGCGTTGCCAACCGGAGTGTCCGGGATGCCGCATTCCTTCGCTGGTCGCAGCGCGGCGGGTATCCGCGGGCGCAGGAGCGCTATGACACGCCGTGGCCGGAGATTGCCGACGACCTCATCGAGACAGTGGTGAATCGGGCCATACAGCACGACCTTCGCCAGGGGGAGCGCGGACGCAAGCGCGACGAATCCCTGCTCAAGGAGGTCTTCCGGCTCGCCTGTCGCTATACCGGTCAAACGCCCAGACAATCAATTTTTGTCAACGATATTAAATCGGCGCTGGGCGCGAACATCGGCTGGCAACGGGTTCAGGCGTATCAACGCTTTCTTGAGGCGGCGATGCTGGTGCGATTGATCCCGCCGCTGGAACTCCGACTGAAGGCCAAGCGGGGAGCGCCCAAGGTTTGTGTCTGCGACCACGGATTGCGGGCCGCATGGCTGCAGGAGGTCATCCCGCTCGATGCCGCCGCACTGAACGCGGCTCCCCATCTTCAGGATCTGGCCGGGCGCATTGCCGAGAGCGCGACCGGCTACTTTCTGTCCGGAATTCCGCATCTTGATGTGGCTCACTTCCCCGAACGCGGCATCGAACCGGAAGTGGATTTCATTCTCACCGTGGGTGATCGGCGCGTGCCGGTGGAGGTCAAATACCGCAACCGGATCGACCCGCAGGCGGATACGCGCGGCTTGCGGGTATTTATTGAGAAATCTGTATACAACGCCGCATTCGGCGTGCTTGTGACGCTTCTCGATGACGTGAAGATCGACGACCCCCGGATCGTGCAGGTCTCCCTTCCTTCACTGCTGCTACTTCGTTAGGGATCGCACGTCGCGGCGGCAGCCTGTGAGAGTTGGCATTCGCATTCCGTTAAATGCGACCGCAAACGAAATCACGAAAACCAAGCCCCCGCGCAGACCAGCGCGGCGCCGAATGTCGCCACTGACAGCCCCAGCATCACCGCAGACAGGCCCCAGTCCGAGCCTTCCTCCACCCAGCGGCGCAAGCGTCCGGCGATTGTCGGGAATTCCGGTGCATGACCTGACATGGCGAGACCTCCGTCCAATCCCCCCATCCGCGATTCTGTCAGCCCCGCCGCGATTCCACGCGGTTCGAGGCTCCTCAGGCATGGCGTTTGTGTCGGTCGGCGTTCAATCCCTCAGTCGGCCGCGTTCGGGTTCAGCGCTGCACGCCATCGTTGTGCGAGTCGGCGAGCGGTGCCGCTTTGACCCGAAATGCTACTTCCTATGATATCGGACATGGGGCTTGCCAAACGTGAAACCAGTACTGGCAACCCCGATCCTGCCGGTTGGCACCCCCGCCGGGAATCTGGATAATGCGGCCATGCCCGCAACCCGGAACCAGCGCCTTCGCCAACTCATCGCCGCCAAGACCGTAGCCATGCCCGGCGCATTCAACGCCCTGGCCGCACGGGCCATCGAGAAAGCCGGCTTCGACGCGGTCTATGTCTCCGGCGCGGGCATGTCGAATGCCGTCTATGGCCTGCCCGATGTCGGCATGACCACGATGTCCGAGGCCGTCGCCCACGCCAGGGCCATCGTCGCGGCCGTCACCGTGCCGGTCATCGTCGATGCTGACACCGGCTTCGGCGAGGCGATCAACGCCGCGCGGACGGTGAAGGAATTCGAGGCCGCCGGCGTCTCGGGGCTGCATTTGGAGGATCAGATCCTCCCGAAAAAGTGCGGCCACCTCGACGGAAAGGCGCTCACCAGTGCGGCCGACATGGTCGAGAAAATTCGCGCCGCCTGCGCCGCGCGCACCGATCCCGATTTCCTCATCATCGCCCGAACCGACGCCCGTGGCGTGACCACGTTCGACGACGCGGTCGAGCGGGCCCAGCGCTACCTCGATGCCGGAGCCGACGCGATCTTCCCCGAGGCGATGACCGGCGTGGAGGAATTGGCTGAGTTTGCGAAGCGCGTGAAGGCCCCCCTGCTGGCCAACATGACCGAGTTCGGCAAGACGCCCCTGCTCGGCTTGGATGAACTGTCCAAGATCGGCTATCGCATGGTCATCTATCCGCAGACCGCCCTGCGTGTGGCATTTGGCGCGATCACGAAAATGCTGGCCGACCTGAAGCGCGACGGACATCAGAATCATTGGCTCGACCGCATGCAGACGCGAAAAGAGCTGTACGACCTGCTCGACTACGATGGCCTGAACGCGATCGACAAGGCGGCCACCGGGCGATAGGCGACAGAAAATCAGAGAGTCGCGCCTCGGAGTGAATGGCTCCTCTCAACATCCTTCTCTCTACGCTCTCCTATCTCCTCTCTGGTTTCGCGGCTACAACGTGACCGGCTCACCAGCAGTCCACCCGGGTGGATTTGGAATGCGGATGATTCACGACCCGCTCGCATGAAGAGCAAATGCGATGACCCGACCTGCATCATCCGACGATGGCCTTTCAGCATGTATCGCTGCTGCTGTCCGGATCAAGCCGACGTTTATCATCGGCCCCCCACGCTCCGGCACGACGTTGCTCGCACAAATTCTCGCGCGCGGAGATGCGGTCCTATCGCTCAGTGAACCGTTCCTGGCGGCGCGGGCGCTGCGCCCCCGGGTTTCGCGAATGCTGTTTCAGGCTTTACGATCATACTTTCACTGGGGTGTAAGGGTGCCGGCAACACCGTGTCCCGCCCAGTTGTTCAGATTCATGAGGGATTGTGCTCTGGACAAGAATCAACGCTTGATCATCAAGGAAGTTTACAACGGTCTTGAACATACCAATCGCCTTTCGACTTTGGAAACCACCCATGCGATCATCGCCAGCGGAGCCTCGATTGTCGCGATCGTGCGAGATCCATACGATACCGTCGCATCGACGCTGAGACTGGTGAAGCGCTTTCTGTTTGGGTGGCGTCGTCGCTTGATAGGGCTCGCTTGCTGCTCCGTGCCGCGCTTCAGGGATGACGAAGATGTCGCCCGACACGCCGCTGAGAATTGGTCGCGCTTTGCAACCTGGGTTCGACAGGATCAACCGCCCCTCGTGCGGTATGAAGATCTGATTCGGGACACGACTGATGAGGTACGCCGCATCTGTGGCGTGGTGGAACTCACTTTCAATGAGAAGATGGTCGCCAGGGGCTACCGGCCCGCCGCGTTTGGAGGTCTCGGCGACCTCAACGTGGTGCTATGGCCTTCCAAGTCCGTACACGGCCGATCCATTGGGTGTGGCCGCGCTTTGTCTCCTACCGTGCGCGAGATCATTCGGCAGGTCTGCGGCGAATCTGCCGCCAAACTCGGATACGCCATCTGATGCAAATCCAAGGCGTCGGAGCGCCGGTCTCACGGCAAGGGCACATGGGCGCGCCGTCACGAAGCGAACAGACGACGATTCGCAGGGAGGGCCTTTTTACAACCTCCGTGAATCCCCATAAGATTGACGCTCACGCACCAAGTTTGAAGGAGGCACCCATGGCTGAATCTGCTGCATTCAAGGCTGGCCTAGAGGGCATCGTCGCAGGGCAAAGCGCCGTCGGCGAAGTGACCCAGCGCGGACTGCGCTACCGCGGTTACGACATCGCCGATCTGGCGGCCAACACCAGTTTTGACGAGGTGGCCCACCTGCTGCTGCATGGCGAACTGCCGAAGAAGTCCGAACTGACCAATTTTCGCGGACGGGTTCGCGCGGCCATGGCCCTGCCGGACAGCGTGGTGTCCGCCATTCACGCCATGCCGGCCACGATCCCGCCGATGGACATGCTTCGCAGCGTGGCATCGCTGCTGGGCCACGTCGATCCCGAGGCCCAGGACAACGCCCGCGCCGCGAATCTGCGCAAGAGCGAACGCCTGTTGGGTCAACTCGCCTTCGCCCTCGGCGTATGGGCGCAGAAAACGACCGGTGTCCCCGCCGTCGCGCCCGATGCGAACAAGACCCACGGCGCGAATCTGCTCGCCATGATGCTCGGCAAGAAGGACCTGCCCGACTTCTACGGCCGAGTGCTCGACGGCACGCTCATCCTCTACGCCGAGCACGAGTTCAATGCATCTACATTCACCGCCCGCACCATCGCGTCCACCCTGTCCGACATGCACTCGGCGATTAGCGGCGCGATCGGCGCGCTGAAAGGCCCGCTGCACGGCGGCGCCAACGAAGCCGCAATGAAGATGTTCCTCGACATCGGCAAGCCGGAGAACGTCGAAAAGTGGTACCGCGATGTGCAGGAGCACAACAAGGCGAATCCCGACAACAAGAAGCTCATCATGGGATTCGGCCACCGCGTCTATAAGAACGGCGACCACCGCGCGGCCATTCTCCGCGAATGGTCGGTGCAGTTGTCCAAGATGACCGGCCAGGGCCACTGGATCGAGATGGCCGACAAGTTGCAGGAGTTGATGCTCAAGGAAAAGAACATCCACCCGAACACGGACTATCCCGCGGCCCACGCCTATTACCAGTTGGGCATCCCCATCGAATTGTATACCCCGATCTTCGTCTGCAGCCGCGTCACCGGCTGGTGCGCCCACGTGATGGAGCAGCAGGAGAACAACCGGATCATCCGGCCGCTGAGCGAGTACATCGGGCCGGAGTTGCGGAAGGTTGTGCCGATCGCGCAGCGGTAATCTACACGTGTCTCTGCGAAGCAAAAGCACACGATCCGAGCCGGGCTGTCCTCAGCCCGGTTGGCGAGAAGCGTGTTCTTCGCATACCTGCATTCTCTCTAAGGTGTGCGGCTTCTCTGCGTTCTCCGGCCTGAGGACAGGCCGGCTCTGACCCGGGGCCGCTGGCGAAGTAGGGTGTGGTCATCGACCCGCCTTTTCGCTGTTTCGCGATAAATGGTCAAATGGGCTCTGGCCAACGCTGATTGACGGACGTGAGTTGAGGCGTGTGAATCCCAACAATTGCGCGAATTGGCCCATATCGGATATACTTCTATAGCCACGACAGAGGCGAGCCGCCACACGTTCATGTGGATCGCGACGCATGGACGGCCAAATTTTGGCTGGAGCCCGTGACACTGGCGCATAACATCGGTTTTAGGCCGAAGGAACTGCGCGACCTTCATCGGATGGTGACCGACCACGCGGCAGAATGGCTGGAGATATGGCATGACAACTTCCCCTCCTAAGCCGGGCGAGCGCGTGGCCGATGTCCGGTTTGACGACGACACCATGAGCGTGGATCTGGCCGATGGCCGGACCATCACGGTCCCGCTTGCGTGGTATCCGCGCTTGATGGACGCGACGCCGGATCAGCGCCGACATTGGGAAATCTGCGGCGGCGGGTACGGGATTCACTGGCCGGAGATCGACGAGGATCTGAGTACGCAGGGCCTGCTGGAAGGCGCGCCCCGAAGGATCGAGCCGGCGAAGCCATAAGCCCCGTACGGCGCGGTCGTCGACCCATCTGCGATTAGTTGTCCCGCGACAAACCGTTCGATCTTTTCAAATTGGGATGGCAAGGGATTAAACGTCGCCACGCAATCCCTCCTATTCATCCGTGCGTGCGCAATCACACGCTGGTGAATCGGCCCCGCCGAGGCACCCAGTCACGGATTGTGTCGTTGCAATGTTGGTGTCGACTTGCTCTGATTGGTTTCGGCCGGGCGGTACCAGAGGGGTTCGCTGTTGTGCGTAGTGAATCGCCAATCAGCCTTTGTCTGGCTGCTTACGATGTCGTTGTGGGATCGCTTGGGGTCCCCGGCGCCGGTCACTTTCGGCATCCGACGTCCATCAGTGGTGTCAAGCATGATCGTGCGACCGTCCTTGCCCCGAATGACGATCTGCTCCACATCGTATCCGTCAAAAAAGCCTCTGTACCGGGTTTGCACCTCGATCCGTCCATCCCAGGCGAACTCCTCCATTTTGGAGAGATCGACCGTGTGAACCCGGTCGGGGTTGCATCCCGCGAGACAGGAGACAACCGCCGGGAGAAGCAATACGGCGACACGTGTCATTGACATGGGTAACTCCTCGTGTCAGTTCAACTGTCGAGCGTTGCCCCAAACAATGCAATGGGGATGGCTTCGGCACGATCTGCCCGATGGCGACAGGGGCCATTTTCCATCGTCTTAATGAAATTGGCAAGCGAATAATGGCATGGTCATCGACCCGCATTTTCGTCATTCCGCGATAAACCGGTTAATTACCGGGGTGAGGACATGCTGGCTCTACCCGTGAATTCTACGCGACCAAGCGTTATAACCTCCGCGTGAATCAAAATGACTGCGATTCCTCCGATGTGGAAATCCAACCCGCTCGCGTCTTGACCGCCCGCGATGCGACGTGCGTCGTTATCGGCGCGATCGTCGGCGTGGGCATTTTCTTCACACCCGCACGGACTGCCCAACTCGCCGGCAGCGGGACGCTCATGCTTGCGGCGTGGGCCATTGCCGGGGTGATCGCCCTGTGCGGCGCGCTGACCTTCGCCGAACTCGGCGGCATGTACCATGCCAGCGGGGCGCAGTACGAAATCCTGCGAGACAGCTATGGCCCCTTCCCCGCGTTTCTCTTTGTCTTTTGCAACGCCACCGCCGTGCAGGCCGGGGCCATCGGCATCATCGCCGTGGTTTGCGCCCGCAACCTCGCGATCGCCGTCGGCAGCGCATGGAGCGATGCCTCGCTGCTTGGCATGTCGGTCGCGTTGATTCTCGCCGTCACCCTCGCGAATCTTGCAGGCGCCTGGTGGGGCGCACGAATCCAAAACGGGACGGTCTATGCCAAGGTCTTCGCGCTGATGGCCATCACCCTGCTGGCATTCGCGATGGGTCGCGAGGACGTGACGGCCCGTGTCGCCCCGCCGGCCGAGAGCACCGCGGCGGTCGGCGGCCTGAGCGGCGTGCTGGCCGCGCTCATCCCCGCGATGTTCTCATTCGGCGGATGGCAGCAGGCCCTGTGGATCGGCGGCGAGGTGCGCGATCCGCAGCGCAACCTGCCGCGGGCGATCATCGGCGGCGTGCTGATCGTGATCGCCGTCTATTTACTGGCGAACTGGTCTTATCTGCGACTGCTCGGCCCGACCGGCGTTGCAAACAGTCCAGCCGTGGCCGCCGATTCCGTCGCCGCGGTGTTCCCATCGATCGGACGTCGCGCCATTGCCGGCGCCGTGGCGATCTCCGCTTTTGGCGTGCTCAACGCCCAACTGCTGACCGGTCCACGGCTGGTCTACCGCATGGCCGGCGACGGACGCTTCTTCCGCCCCTTCGCCGCGCTGAGTCCGCGTTTCGGGACCCCGGCGGCGGCGATCCTGCTCCTGAGTGGAATCGCCCTCGCCATCCTACTCGCGGTCGGCCCCGATCGGGTCGACAAGGACGTTCTCACCGGCATCATGTTCATCGATCTGTCTTTTTTTGTGCTGACCGGCGCGGCCCTGATCGTGCTGCGCCCCAAGCGCCCCGACGCCGTCCGGCCGGTGCGCGCGCCGGGATATCCACTGGTTCCGCTGATCTTCGTGGCGGGTGAACTGGCGGCGCTGGTGGGCGCCTACCTGGACCCGCAGGTCCGGTCGGCCGCGATTGTCGGAGCGTGCTGGATTGCGGCCGCGGCGCTGCTGTATGTTGTGAGATTCAGACGATCGACAATAAGATAAAGTCCGCTGACGGTGGTCAGAACCGGGCTGTCCTCGGCCCGGTTTGTGGGGAGTGTGTTCTTTGCATACGTGCATTCACTCTGCGGCGCGCGTTTTCGCCGCGTGCTCCGGCCTGAGGACAGGCCGGCTCTGATCGGTCGAACCGGCGGTAATGACAAGCAGCATGATCGGCGAACCCGAGCGGCTCCGGGGCCGGCGCGGCATCGTATTTCTATTTCGTCTACAATCCCAGTCGCGACAGGAAGCCGCTGATGTCGGCCCCATCGGGCACCCCGTCGCAATTCACATCGGCCCGGGCAACGTTAGCCGGCGCGGTGTCAATTTCGAGCAGCACGTCGATGAATCCGGCGATGTCGTCGGCATCGATCGTGTTGTCGTCGTTCATGTCCGGCCAGCCCTGACCGACATTCACGGTCACGTTGACGCAGAGCGTGCTGAAGAGGCCGTCACTGTCGCGGCGTGAACGGGCGCGGTAGGTCGTGGTGGCTGCCGGCGTGACCGCGAAGGGGCTTCCAGTCCCCGCGAGGTCGTCCCCGCAGGCCGCGCCGGAATACCAATGAACCGTCTCACCGGCTAAAACGGTTGCATGGAGCATGGCCGTGCCGCTTGCGCAGATCGACGGCGGATCGGCGGAGACCTGGGTCGGTGGATTCGGCGGCGGCGGCACCACGATGAAGAAATTGACGTTGGAGATGTCGAAGAAGATGTTCCCGATGGCCTCCACCCGAATCCGCGCGGCGTTGGCGTTGATGCTCGGCAGCGTCACGACATGGGAACCGTCGTTCGGCGTCGATTCCACCAGGATCGTCGGGAAGGTCTGCCCGCCGTTGGTCGACAATCGAATCCGGACATTTGCGCAATTGATGCCGTTCGCCGTCGTGCCCGCGACATCCCACGTCACCGTCTGGTTCCCCGACCAGATGACATTCGTGTCGGGCGCGGTGACGCGAAACGGCGAACCGGTATTGACAACCGACACCACCATGGAATCAAAACCGACGCCCCCCCCGCCGGCACGATTGTCGCGAACGATCGCCCGGAAATTCAGGTTGCGATTCGTGGTGGGCAGTTTCTCGCCGAGGGCAAAGGTGTTCGCCAGCAGGTTGCTGAGACGTGGCACCATGCGCACGGGATTGGTGGTGGCCGGAAAACTGCGAATGAGCGGACTGGTGCCATTGTCGGGATCGGTCAGCGCCTGAGCCGCGCCGAGATCGCGCTGTTCCCATGCGTAAGTCAGTGCATCCCCATTGGGATCGGTCGCGGAGGCCGTCAGTTCAAATGGCGTGCCGGCGGGAATGGTGTAGTTGGGGCCGGCGTCGACGACCGGGTCGCCGTTGCCGGTTGCAATCGCGCCGTGGCAGGTCACCGAGGCAATGCGCGCCCGCATCTGGTCGAAACTGCGCGAGTGATAGTACGGATCGGAGTTGGTTTGCAGATTGTCGGCGCCGCAGATGCCGGAGTAACTTTGGATGGTGGACCCGCTGCCCGGCTCGAACGCCGACGAGGAGGAGCGATTGCCGTTGCAACTGCTGGTGACGCTGTTGAATGTGTGGCTCGCGCCGAATTGATGCCCCATTTCATGGGCCACGTAGTCAATGTAGAACGGATCGCCGATCGGCGAATTCAGCCCGGTCATGCCGCGGGCCTTGTTGTTGGTGCTGCAGGTCACGCCGAGTCCGGCAACGCCGCCGCCGCCGATCCCGAAGACGTGGCCGATGTCGAAGTTCGGCGTGCCGATGATGTTGGTACAGGTGGTCTGGTTCTGCCCCAGCATGGTCGACGGACTGCCGTTGGTGTACGGATCGGTCGCCGCGTCGGTAAAGACAATCAAGTCGTTGTTGGCCACCAGAATCAGTCGCACCGCCACTTCCAACTCCAGCACGCCGGTCACACGATTGACGGCTGTCGTGATCGCGGACAGGCCCGCCGAGACGGTTCCGCCGAAGAAAGTCGTGTACTCGCCGGTTGCAGCGCAGGCGAGCCGGTAGGTGCGCAGTGTCTCGCCAACGTGCGGCACGGGCAGGTCGTCCCCCGCGGGCTGGTCGTCAATTGCAGGCTCGTCGTCCGTGAAGCACTGAAACGCTTCTTTCCGAGAATAATCGCGTCGAAAGTAACTGACGTAGGTAACGACGTCGTCGCGAAAAGCCGGGTCGATGTACCAGGCGCCCCGGGGGCTGAGCACCTGCGCGTGAAAACCCAGCGGCGTCCAATCGAGGCGGGCCGTGGCCCACGGGTCGTCAATTCCCTGACCGACGAATGTGCGAATGTCGGGAAACTTCGCCGCGAGCGGCGGCTCCATGATCGGCGATTCAAGCACCTCGAAACGTGCGAATGTCCCATCCGGCGCGGGTAATTGAACAACGTATCCGCCCGATTGTGCGGCAGGGCTGAATTCGAGTGGAATGCGCTCGATTACCTGCGCAAGTGCGCCGGTGTCCAGCCGCACCGCTCGGTACGCATCGGGGGTCAACCACGGTTCAGCGTTCGGCACAGCCGTCTCAAGTGCGTCGAGATCCTGCCAAAGGTCGTCGGCTGATCGCGCCGCCGGCACTGGAGCCGGGTCCCCGGCCCTCAATGGCGCAGACACGCCTGTGGCCGCGAGCAAAAGTGTGATGTTGAACGTCCGGAAATTTTTGAACGCAGAATAACCCATGCCACCACTCCTCCCGTCCGTTTGAGGATAGTGCATGCATGGTCGTCAGTTCAATAGACGTTTGGGTCCGAATAGCGGAAATCGAGGGATTATTCCTGGATGATCTGTGCGAGGTGTCACGGGACGACGCCGGAGTCCGGCGCAGAATGACGGCTGACGCGACCCTTCCCCGCGTTTAGAGGTGTTTGCCAACGCCATCGCCGCCGCGCAAAAAGACGGAAAGACGGGTCGATGACCACGCGCTGCGCTCGCCCTCATAAATCAGGTCGGAGCTTTGACTCCAGACATAACCCGGCGTCGTCCTGCACGGAGCGAGGACGCTACAGCCCGCCGCGGCGCTGTACCCGGGACATCTCGCGCTTGTCTTCGCGCTCGCGAGTGGATTGACGCTTGTCTGAAACGGTCTTGCCCCGGGCCAGGGCCAGTTCCACCTTGGCCAGCCCGCGTGCGTTAAAGTACACAGTCAGCGGGACCACGGTCAGCCCCTTCAGCGTGACCTTGGCCTCCAGTTTTTTGATTTCCCGCTTGTGCAGCAGCAAGACCTTGACCCGCTTGGGGTCGTGGTTGAACACCGAAGCCTGCTTGTAGGGCTGGATCTGAAAATTGTGGAGCGTGGCCTTTCCCCGCTCAATCCGGGCGTAGGCATCGCCCAAGACGGCCTCCCCTGCGCGTAAACTCTTGACCTCACTGCCTTTAAGAGCCAGGCCGGCCTCTACGGTCTCCAGAATCTCAAAATCAAACCGCGCTTTCTTGTTCTGAATTCGGGTCGTATGCGTGGCGGGTTTGCGAGAGGCGTTCTTGGCCATGACCGAAAATGGTAGTTGGGGCGACGTTGCGGGGCAATTCACCCCGGCGGCAACCCGAATCCGAAGGATCAGTGCCGGACCCGGATTCGACGCAACCGGACCCTGGCGGGACGATATAATGGGGTAGGAGTTTATGGCGCAGAACGACCCAGCAGACGGGCGGTTGACACCCGAGCGGGAACGTCAACTGATTGCAGCCGCTCAGCGCGGATGCGCCCAGAGTGCGCACGAACTCATCTCCTCTCATCAGCAACGCCTGTTCGCCTTTATCTGGCGGATGGTCCGCAACAACCACGACGCCGAGGAACTGTGCCAGGAGGCATTCCTGCGAGCGTTTCAGGCCATCGATACATTTGACTCCAACTACCGCTTCAGCACCTGGCTGTTCACCATCGGTTATCGGTTGTGCCTGAACTCGATGCGCAAGCAGAAGAGCCAGGATCTCGACGTCGACTTTGGAACATTCGCCGAGGGTGACGCCCCCGGTTCCGATGCACCGGATTCCATCGGCGACGCCGTCGTCAACAGCGATGAGGCCAGCCGCCTGAAGGAAGTCATCTGGAATTCCGTCGATCAGTTGTCACCGCCGCAGCGTGCGACGGTATTACTCTTCTACAGGGAGTCGCTGTCGTGCCAGCAGATCGGTGAAGTGCTGGAGATTCCGGCGGCGACCGTGAAGAGTCACCTGCACCGGGCCCGCGCTCAGTTGAAGCGCCTGCTCAGTGGGGAATTGATCGAGGACTGGTCGGTTGTACGAACGGGAGCACAAGCCGGGTAGCGGGCACGGCGGCCTGCGGTTGATCGGTCGAAGGGAGTCGGCCTTGCGTTTGAAAAAGTGGGATTCGGAGAGTTCATCCATGAGCGTCACCTGTCGTCATGTCCGCCAACTTCACGATGCCTACATCGATCGTGAATTGCCCGCCGGATTGACCGCGGAGGTGCATGCCCATTTGCTTCAGTGTCCTGCCTGCCAGCAGGAGGTCGAGATGGTTCGCGCCTGCGGCGGCGTGATCGCCGCTGACCGGTCCGAGCCGCAACTCGATGCGGGCTTCACGGCGAAGATCGCCGCGGCCGTTGCCGCGCGAACTGCGGCCATGCCGCTCAAGTTGCATGGCCGAACGATGGAGACCCGCCGCGATCGCCGAATGCGACGAATGATCTCATTTGCCAAAACGGCCATTCCGGCCGTCGCCGCCATGTTGTTCTTCGCCATCCTGATCAAGCCCGGCGCCGATGTCGTCGTTCCGGCGACCGCGGTCAAGGGCGTTACGGTCGAGCAGGCCGGCGTCAAGGATGTGGTCGGGCCGACCCTGAGCGCATTCGATGAGACGCGCCGGGCCGTGACTGATTTCAATCAATTTGTCGAATTTGCCGCGTCTGATGCCGCCAGCGGCGCATCCCGCGTGATGGGCCGATCGACCGGTACGAAGGAGCAGTCGTCGTCCGATGCCGAACCCTCGCTGCTCGACTTCCTGTTGCCGACTTTTGATGAGATGATGCGACCATCCAGCGGCGGACCCGCCGCCGTTGACGAAGACCCCGAGTTGATTCGCCTTTGATGGATCGACTTCAGTTCGGTTCGCACACCGCGGATGCCGGTATGCCGCAGACGCATCAGGGCGATTCACGGATGACACGCCCCCTTTCCCCCCGTCAAATCCGATCACCCGAATCACCGCGTGATTTGTTGCATCGTCGTTTGCGGGCATTTCCTGTCTATGCCGCGATCCTGATTTCCACATGGATCGCGACGGCGCGCGCCCCCGCCGACAATCCCACAACGTCGCCTGCGACGGTTGCTCGAGCCGACTGGCTCAAGTGGGCGCCAGGCGACGCGCGTCTTTTCATCGAGTTTCGCGACCTTGCGGGCGTTCGTTCGGCTTTCAGAACCCGCGGCATTTGGGAAGCCGTGCAACAACTCAGCGCGCCGGCGGCCACCACCCAACCCTGGCAACTGCATGCCGAACGGTCGCTCGGACTCACGCCGGATCAGGCCATTGACGAATTGCTGGGGGCCCGGGCGGCACTCCTCGCCGTTAATCCGGCGAACTGGCAAGTCGGCGTTGTCATTGCCGAACTCCCGCCACAGACGGAGGTCCGCACCGTGCTGCGGCGATGGCGGGCACGACCGGAGAAGCCGGACGGTCCGGTGCAGCGCTATTCCCTGCCCGGCGGGCTAGGGCTGGCGATTCGTGGCCGCGTGCTCATGTTCGGTCCCAAAGAGGACCCTGAGGGGCTCTGGGATCGGTCCGCCGCGCTGCTCGCCGATCGCGCGGGCCCCACGCTTGCCGGACGGTCCGACGTGGCCGCATTGCGCGCCGCGGCCCCGCAGGATTATTCATGCCTCATTTATACATCGTGGACGGATGCCGCCCCTTCGGAGGACCCGCGTTCGAATCGGCTGCTCTGCACGGCGACCGTGACCGCCGACGGCATCGACTGTGAATTGCGCGGACACGTCCGCCCGGGTGATGCCCAGGCCGCGACCTGGACCGCGGCTGAACTGGCGCAACTTCCCGGCGATGTCGCGTTTCTCTGGGCGCGCTCGCATGACGCGAAGTCAATCCACCGATGGCTTGCCGTGGATGGCCTGCCGGTTTCGAGTCTGTCGGGCATGTTGTTTCAGACGTTTGTAGCCACTCCGGAGGATCGTCGGCGCGTCGCCGATTCACTCGGTCCTCGAATTGCGTGGATCGGCGATGTGCGACCGGGCCGAACGCGCGACGAGGCGGTCATGCCGGCGGTTTCGGTGGTATGCGACACGCGCGACGCCACGTTCCTGTCGCGCCGCATTGACGCCGGAATGGACCTGTTGACGGCCTTTCTCGAGTTCATCAGCGGCCAGCCGGCCAGCCAGGAATCGACCTTTATTCAAAAGACGCCCCTCGGCAAGGAGACGATGCACTGGGTGGACTGGAGCAAGGGCCTGGTGGCGCGCGTGGGTCTGCCGGCGCTTGCCACGGTCCAGCCGTGCTGGGTGGCACTGGACGGACGTCTGGTATTCGCCTCAACGCGATCGCTGGCGCAGCGCATCATCGAGAGTCGGGCCGATGCGGTCATGCGCATGCGCCAGAAGCGGATTGAGGCCCTGGCCTCGGACACGCCCATCACCGACTATTTTCGCGTCGACGGCCAGAAAATTGCCGCGTTGATCCACAGTTGGGACGGTTACCTGTCGCGGCACCACGCTGAGGTGCTCACCCCGAATTACTGGAGAGAGTGGACGGACCGGCGCATCGAAGAGCGCCGCCGTCTCGGCGTCACCCTCAAGGCCGCGCCGGACGGCAGCGGCGCGGAAGTGGTCACGGTCGATTCCAGCACGCCGGCCGAGGGCCGACTGGAGCCGGGTGACATCATCATCGAGGCGGGCGGCCGACCCACGTCGACGAGCCGCCCCGCCCAGGTGGTCGCCGAGGCATACCAGGCGAGCCGCGAAACCGGCGCCTTTGCGCTGGTGTTCATGCGTGGAACGGACAAGCACACGATCCTGATCCCGCTGCCGACGATGCCCAGGTTTGCCGAGGGCTTTGATCCCGTGGCGTTCCTCCGAAGACTGGCGTCGCTTTCATCGCGAATCGACTCGATCACCGCCATCGGGCGCATGGGACCCGGACCGCGGATTGAAGTCCGGGCACAGATGCGATGGAAGCGCAGCGGCGGCTTGCCCACGCCTTGAACTCAGGGCTTGGCGCGCCGAGCCAAGTAGCCGGCGCCTGCGGCGAACATTGCCTGCACAACCACACCCGGAATGATCGGCCCCTCCAACCTGAACAGGGTCAGGATCCACGTTCCCACCGGCGAACAACCGAAGATCGGGCTGAACCGCCAATGCTCGGCGCGAACCTGATCGCGAAATTGCGCGTAACCGAACTCCGCTACGACCGGCACAAGCCAGGTCACGATGACCAGCAGCACAAATGCCCACGCCACCTTGGACCCGGAGGCATAGGTCGCGTAAAAAATACCGCCCGCGGTCAGCAGGGCGAGCAGGAATGTCCCGATGATCCAGACAACCGTCGGAACACCCTTGTTCCAGACAAGCATGTCGGGTTGATCGGCGACGACCCACTGATAGCAGGCGGCAAGGATGCCAAAAACGACGGCTGTCGCAGCGATGGCGGTCTCCGCGAATCCGCGTGGCGATCGGAGCGGCTTCGCGGCGAACTCCGCGTCTTTACGGCGACGACGCATCCATTCGGTGCAACGCCCCGCCGCATGAGCGACCGGGAGCATGGCCACACCCGCAAGCGGAACCAGCGTGGCGATGATCTGCGTTCGCCGCGATGCGAGGACATCGGGGCCGAACAGGCGCGGCCCGTCCTCATACAGTCCGATGCCGATGGCCCCAATGAGCGTCGACAGGGCCAGAAGGCAGAACGCCAGCGTCTCGTTGAACGCCGGAACATCGTCCCGCTGAAACTTCCGCGCGGCCGCCAGAAAGAAGGTCAGCCCGAGCGCCAACTGGGCCAGCATCGCGACAAACCGCTCCGTGATCATGGCCGGCGAGGCGCCCTGCATGATCTGGCGTCCGCCCAGTGTGGTCAGCAGCAGCGCGAGCCCCGGACAGATGTCCAGCAGTTGCATGGCTCCGAAGAAGTTGAGTACGACGAACAGCGGCGTGACTACCATTGCCCCGCGCGTGCTCAGTGCAACCATGATGTCAAGGGTCAGCAGCATCAGCGCGGGACAGGCGAAGACAATCAGCATGACCCCGGGAACCAGCGGGCTGGAGCGCGGCGAGCCCAGCACGGCCAGCACCTGGCAAATCAGAAAATTGGCAAGCGTCAACAAAAACACCTGGCTCGGGGCGCCGGTCAGATAACCCCACACGGCCGACGCCCCCGTCACCGCCGTGTTGCGATGCGAGGTGATCATGTTCGTGGTGAAATCACGCTGAATGGCCTTCTTGATCGCATGCGACGCTCCAAAGAAGAGAATCGCCAATTGGATCATCGCGGCCGGCACCAGCGCCGTGGACGCGAAGGCCTGCAACGCGCCCGGGCTGGGGTCCGAGGTGGCCCGATAGAACAGCAGGAGTACGGTCGCCGCGAAGAAGGTATAGACCGCGACGATCAGCCCCTGCTTGCGCAGCCCGCCGAGGATTTGAAGTTGAACCCAGCCGATCGGGTTTGAGGTCATGCCCGTGATTCCTTAGTCCACCTGCCGGATGCCCGTTCGCAGGTAGGCCTGTTCGAGATCATTGTCTTTTGCGGTGAACCGGGCGACCGACAGGCCGCGCTCCACGAGCGTCTTCAGCAGGGCGCCCGCAGCCTCGTCGCCGTGGTCGTATTCAAACGAAATCATGCGGCCGTCGATTTTAAGGGCGGTGAGCCCGCTGACGCCGGACAGGATTGCCTGGGCCTCGTGGTTGGCCTGGGCGAGTCGCAGATGGTAGAAGCACCGGTTGTCGTCGTTGCCACCGACCACTTGGGCAACCGTACCGGCTTGGCGAATCGCCCCAGCCTCCATGATGGCGATGTGGGTGCAGTATTCGTGAAGATCCGCCAGGATGTGCGAACTGACGATCAGGGCTTTGCCCGAATCGCGCAAACTGCTCAGCGTCGCCCGAAATTCGACGCGTCCTGCCGGGTCCAGCCCGGCCGCCGGTTCATCCAACAGGATCAACGCCGGATCCGGCAGGAGCGTTCGTGCCACGGTGAGGCGCTGCTTCATCCCGCGCGAAAGCGTCTTGATCTTTGACGTGCGCCGGTCTGCCAGCCAGAGCCGCTCCAGCCAATGGTCAATTCGCTCCTCAACGAGCGAACTTCGCAGTGCGTAGGCCCGGCCCACAAAGCGAAGGAACGTCTCGACCGTGATGTCGTCGTAGGTTGGCGGCGTGTCCGGAGCGAACCCGATCTGTGCCAGCGTGGCGGTGTTGCCTGGTTCGACCAGGTCGCCGAACACCCGCACCTCGCCCGCCGCAATCGGCAGGAGCCCTGCGATGGCGCGCATGCAGGTCGTCTTTCCCGCACCATTGGGTCCGATCAGCCCGAGGAGGTGCCCTGCTTCCATGGCGAGGTTGAAGTCCGAGAGTGCCGTGGTGCGACCGTAATCGACTCGCAGGTGTCGCGCGACCAATAGCGGTGCCGTCATGGGTGTCCAGTCCGTGGCTTGCAATGCGCACTGAGGGGGCAGGTGCGACGCAATCCCATAAGTGTCCATGATAAAGGGAGTTACGTGAGTTCAGTGGCCCAGGCTCAATCCACGGAATTCAGTTTGGATTGATCCGAATCACGGCTAGGATAACGATGGCGAAGGCGAAATGCCACGCAAGATATCGAGACAGTCGCCGAATGCGAGACCGAAAGGCCGCTTGAGGGGGTACGGCGATGTAGACCGATAATGTCCGATGTTTGACAGGCGTTTGAGCCAAGTCATATCATCTTCGAGACCAAGTTGGCGTGAGGTGTTGGAAAATAAACTCCCCGTGTGCGGACAATCTTCTCCCGCGAACGCGATGCCTTCATGTCCGATTGGAGCGAACCGGCCCGGCAAGTTGATTGCCGACCATTCGGCACGACTCCAAATCGCACCTTCGATGAGACAGTAACAAGCCCATGGCTGACGGAACCGCTTTTCAATATACGCTGCTGAGCATTCATATCGGCGTATGTCTTCTGCTTGCTGTCTACGGGCTGCATCGCTATCAACTCGTTTATCTTTATTACAAATACCGTCGCAACATTCCCCGCAAGACGGCCTGCTTTCTGACCCGTCCGCGCGTCACCATCCAACTGCCCATGTTCAATGAGCAGTTCGTCGCGAAGCGAATCATCGAGGCCACGTGCAAGATCGACTATCCGCGCGATCGGCTCGAAATCCAGGTACTCGACGACTCGACCGACGAGACCGTTCAGATTGCACGGGAGACCTGCGACCGGATGCGCGCCCTGGGTCACCCGGTCACATACCTGCACCGCACGAATCGGGTCGGCTACAAGGCCGGCGCGCTGGAAGAGGGACTCAAGGTCGCGACCGGCGAGTTCATATTTATTTTCGACGCGGACTTCGTCCCCCCCACCGATATCCTCGATCTGATGATCGACCACTTTGTGGATCCCAAGGTCGGAATGGTGCAGGCGCGATGGGACCACATCAATCGCGACCAATCGCTGCTGACCAAGACGCAGGCCGTCTACCTGGACGGGCACTTCGTCATCGAGCACACGGCACGCAACCGATCCGGGCGATTCATGAGTTTCAACGGCACGGCCGGCGCCTGGCGGCGCAGCACCATATCCGACGCCGGCGGCTGGCAGCACGACACGGTGACGGAAGACCTCGATCTTTCGTACCGGGCCCAGTGCAAGGGCTGGAAGTTTGTGTATCTGCCGGAGATCACGAGTCCGGCCGAATTGCCGCCTGAAATCAACGCCTTCAAGAGCCAGCAGCACCGCTGGACCAAGGGCGGGGCCCAGACCTGCAAGAAACTCCTGCCTGGCATTCTTCGATCCCGGCTGCCGTGGCGCATCAAGATGGAGGCGTTCTTTCACCTCACCGGGTGCGTTACGCCCGTCTTTATTCTCATGCTGATCCTGTTGCTGTTCCCCGTCATGCTGTGCAAACTGAGCCTGTTCCAGGACAGCCAGATGGGCCGACTGCTGTTTGACGGTTCGCTGTTCCTGATCGCCACATGCTCGGCCAGTTCGTTCTACGTGGCCTGTCAGCGCGAGATCTTCAGGACGTGGGCCGAAAGTGTGAAATACCTGCCTTTCCTGATGAGCCTCGGCGTCGGCATTTCGCTCAACAATACACGCGCCGCGATTGAGGGATTCTTCGGCAAGAGTGCTGAATTTGTGCGGACGCCCAAGTTCGGCGCGACCGCGGCCCGGGATGTCGCCCTGCACACCAAGTCCGCGAAGAACCCGCTGGACATGAAACGCCTTCAGGCCTGGGGCGAGTTGTTTCTGGCCGTTTACCTTGCCGTTTGCCTGGGATACACCATTCACCTGCGCATGTGGGCGGCTGTCTTCTTCCTGTTCCTGTTCACCGCCGGATTCAGTTATGTGGCCGCACTGACCTTCTGGGGACAGTACGCGGCCTCGCGAACCGCGCGGCAAATCGAGTCCAAGACAACCGACACGGCGCCGCCGCCGTCACGCGCCATGCGTCGCGAAGCCGTGCTGGCTGACGTGAATCACAACAAGTAGGCCGCCCCGCCGCATGCGCCCCAAGCCCTCCGTGCGACCCGCGACCGACGCCGATGTGCTCCCCCGTCCGCGTCATGTGGCCAAATTGCCCGGCACCCTGAATCTGGGCGGGGGCGTGATTCGCTGCCAGGTCGACGCAACTGCAACGATGGTCGAGCCCGTCAAGACCGGCCTGCGCACATGGACCGCAGGGTTGCGACGTCTGCATCCCGGCGCCGCCGACGGTCCCATCCCGCCGATTAACCTTCGACTCCGCGTTGACTCGGCCATTCGTCCGCAGGGCTATCGGATTCGACTTCAACGCGATCAAATCGACGTAGCGTCGTCATCTGTCGCCGGATTCCGCCACGCATTGGCAACCCTGTCGCAATTGACCGCGGCGGGACGTGACTGCCTCCAGTGCATGCAGATCGACGACTGGCCGGACTTTGCTCACCGCGGATTGATGCTCGACATCAGCCGTGACAAGGTGCCGACCATGCGGACGATTGAGGCAATCGTCGATCGCATGGCCGCCTGGAAACTCAATCAACTTCAGTTGTATACCGAACACACATTTGCCTATGTCGGGCACGAATCGGTGTGGCGCGGCGCGTCGCCGATGACCGCGGCCCAAATTCGCCGCCTGGACGCGTATTGCGCGAAGCGCGGAATCGAACTGGTGCCCAACCAGAACTCATTCGGCCACATGGAGCGCTGGCTGAAGCGGCCCACATACCGCGATCTCGCCGAGACACTGGACGGCTGGAAATCGCCCTGGGGCGATGTGCGGATGCAGGCGACGACCCTGAATCCACGCGATCCGCGCAGCATCAAATTGGTGGGCGATCTTTACAGGCAACTACTTCCGTGCTTCTCCAGCCGGCAGTTCAACGCGGGCTGCGATGAGACCTTCGAACTCGGCCAGGGGCGCAGCAAGTCCGCGTGTGAGCGCCGCGGCGTCGGGCGGGTCTATTTCGATTTTCTCATGCGAATACACAAACTGGTTCGCGGTCACGGCCGTCGAATGCAGTTCTGGGCCGACATCGTTCAGCAGCATCCGGAACTGGTCGCAAGCCTGCCGGACGACGTGATTCCGTTGGTATGGGGCTATGAGGCGGATTCGCCGTTTGACGACACATGTCGACAGTTGGCACGCCGCGGCCTGGAATATTATGTGTGTCCCGGCACGTCGAGTTGGTGCAGTTTCGCGGGCCGAGCCGACAACTGCGTCGCCAATCTGCGTCGCGCCGCCGAGTCCGGCCTGGCCCACGGCGCCGCGGGCTACCTGGTGACCGACTGGGGCGATTATGGGCATCGACAATACCTGCCGGTGAGCAGCCTCGGATTCACCTACGGCGCTGCGTTGAGTTGGTGCGTCACGTCGAACCAGAATATTGACGCGGCATACGAGACCGGTCGGCACGCCTTCGACGATCCGACCGGGGAGATGGGGCGACTGTGGTACGACGCGGGCTGCGTACACGAACCGCTGCGCGTGCCGCTGCCCAACAAGACGGCCCTGTTTCGGGTGATGCACGCACACTTTGTCGATTCCACGGCGGTCGCCGGTCTTACGGCGAAGCGCCTGGACCTCGCAAACGACCGCATTCGCCACCTTCGAAAGCGCGCCGCGCTCGCGCTGAAGAGACGACGGACTTCAAATTCGCTCGTCCGCGAGGAACTGTTCGCGACGCTGGCGGTGCTGGAGCACGCCGTCCTGCGTGCGAGAGTGATGTTGCGGGGCGCCACGACCCGCGCGCAGCGCACCACGTTACGCCGACAGATGAAAGACATCATTTTCGCTCACCAGCGATTGTGGCTGGCGCGGAACCGCCCCGGCGGCCTGAAGGACAGCCTGGCGCACTACGAGCGCAACCTCGCCGAATACTCCGATTAAGACATATTGACGGAATTAGGTGAACAGGTCAGGGCTTTGCAATGGACAGGGCCATGTCCTGCGCCGCGGAAATCGACGCGAGGCGGACATCCTGAACCATCAATGAGAGTTTGTTGGCATCGATCTGAGCACAGCAGATGTACGTCGTGGCATCCTGATGCCAATAGACCAGGTTGAGCACCCCGCCGGATTCCTGCGGAAGACTGTAGGTCTTCAAACCGGTGTCGCCGACCTCGCGGTGGCCGCACTGATCGAGGCAATCCCACCGGGGAATGCTGAAAAACGAAAGGCGGGCGTCGTTCAACTCAGAGGCGTAAACAAGGTGCGCCCCCTGCTTGGTTTCAGTTTCCTGCACGCCGCAGTAGGCCGCCGTGTCCAGGAAATAGCCATGTGCCTGAAGATCGGGCACCATGACGATGAGGCGATTGTCGTAATGGGCGGACATCGTCCGGCCCAGCGTGGACGGATTGACCGTCGATTCCATGTGCGAATGCACCTGCGACCCGGAACCGCACTCCAAGTGCTTATGGCTGACCTGCACGGCGGCATTCAACCCGCGCGGCACGACGCGGCTTGCCGGCGTGGGAATCGTCACGCCATCGGCGACGAAATCGGAAATCGAGTGAAACGCGAACAGGATGCACGCCGCCGCCACGAGTGAAACAGGGACCAGCCGCAACATCATCCGCGAACGCGGGGGCGATTTGGATTGCTCAAGCGAGGATCGAATCCGTCCGGCCAGCGCCGCGGGGACTTCGATGGTCTCCAATGATCGGCGCAAGGCCACGCGCAGGCGCTGGTGTTCGTCGACCTTGGCCGTGCAGGCCGGACACATCTTGAGATGATCCAGCAATTCGCAATTGTCCTTGACGTCCAACTGGCCGTCGGCGAATGCGAAGATGAGATGTCGGGCGTTCTTACAATTCATGCTGATGCACCGCGCTGCGCGCCGAAACCCCGCTTCGCCGCATAGTCTGAAAGCGACTCCGCCAATACCTGCCTTGCCCTGAACAATCGGCTCATGACCGTGCCGATGGCGATGCCCAACACATCGCCGATTTCCTTGTAACTCAGATCGCCCAGCGCCCACAGAATGAGCACCGTCCGATACTGGCTTGAGAGTCCCTGCAAGGCCTTGCTCAGTTCATCGTCCAAGTGGTCCGTCGCCAGCCGGGAGAAATCGATCCCGGTCAGGTCCGGCCGGTCCATCTCGGCCGCAATTTCGTCAAACCGCAAGTCGTCGGACAGCGTGGGCTGTCGAACCGACTGACCCTTTCGCGTCAGAAACACATTGTGCAATATCTTCAGGAGCCACGGCTTGGCCCCGCACTCGCGAAGATCGAACCGATCAAACGCGCGATGCGCGCGCAAAAAAGTCTCCTGCACCAGGTCGTCGGCTTCGTTCGGATCACGCGACAGCGTCCGCGCCATCCGATAGACGACATCCAAGTGGCAGAGAACCGACTCCTCGAACTTTCGTTCGGTCGTCCGACCCAACAGCGACCTCCGTCCGCCGGGGATACCCGGATCGTGCGTCCAATAGGGGAAACCACCGATCCGGGCGTCTTTATTCCCAGATCATATTAGCACGGATTTGGCCATTCCCTGTCAATTGAAATCCGGCGGTTGCCAAGTCGCTTGTCGGCAATGAATTGCGCCCGCCGGCCGCGTTGATGGACCACCCCCGTCCGACTAGCATACGGCCCGGCCCGCCAGGGAGGTCGGCGTTCGATTTCCCCTGAAATGGCCCCCCGCCGCACGGAAAGCGGCCTTTCGACCCCCGCCATGACCGACCAGTATTATCAGGACCGACTGGCCAAACTTCGGCAGATTGAGCAGATGGGGTTCGACCCCTACGGCTCGCGTTTTGACGCGGTCCAGTCGCACGAGGCCATCCGAGCCAGGGGCGAGGCCCTGCCGCTTGCGCCCGGCTCGTCTGATGAGTCCCAAACCGCCCGAGCCGCCGGGCGGCTGATGCTTCGGCGCACGTTTGGCAAACTGGCGTTTCTGACCGTCCGCGATTCCACCGGCGATCTGCAATACGGCCTGTCCAAGTCTCGGATCGGCGACGCCGCCTGGGCATTGCTGGAGCAGTTGGACCTTGGCGACATCATCGGCGTCGATGGACACCTGGGCCGCACCAAGACGAATGAACTGACATTGTGGGCCACGACCCTGACGCCATTGTGCAAGAGCCTGCACACGCCGCCGGAAAAATTCCACGGACTGACCGATACTGACCAGCGTTATCGACAACGGTACGTCGATTTGTTCTCCAACCCGGAGGTCATGAAGACCTTCAAGAGTCGCTGCCTCATCGTCGAGGCCGTGCGGCAATATCTTCGCGACGCGGGCTTTCTCGAGGTCGAGACGCCGATGCTTCAGCCGATCTACGGCGGCGCGGCGGCGCGACCCTTCACCACCCACCACAACACACTCGACCTCGACCTGTTCCTCCGCATTTCGCCTGAACTGTATTTGAAGCGGCTGCTGGTCGGCGGCATGGAGCGCGTGTTTGAGATCAACCGCAATTTTCGCAACGAGGGCGTGAGCACGCGGCATAATCCTGAGTTTACCATGATGGAGTGCTATCAGGCCTACGGCGATCTGTCTGACATGATGACGATTGTCGAAGGTATTGTGACCCGCTCGATCGAGTCCATGGGCGGCGGGTTCAAGCGGCAATTTCGCAACCTCGAGATCGACTTCACCCCCCCGTGGCAGCGGCGCACTTACAGCGAACTACTGAAGCAGCACGCCGGCGTCGAATTGGCGGATGCAGCCGGTGTTCGACGAAAGGCGGCCAGCCTGGGCATCGAAGGCCCCGGGATGGATGACGCCATTATCGCAAACAAACTCTTTGAGGAAACGGTCGAAGAAAACCTGGTCCAGCCGACGTTTGTGACGGAATACCCTGCGGCCATCTGCCCGCTCACGCGTAGAAAACCGGGCGATCCCACGCTGGCCCTTCGCTTCGAGGCATTTGTCGCGGGCATGGAACTTGGAAACGCCTACACGGAGTTGAACGATCCGGCTTTGCAGCGCGAGACCCTGAGCGCGCAACTGGCCGGTGAGGGCGACGAGACCATGCGAATCATGGACGACGACTTTCTGACCGCGCTCGAATACGGCATGCCCCCCGCCGGCGGACTCGGCGTCGGCATTGACCGCCTCGTGATGCTGCTGACCAACTCGAACAGCATTCGTGACGTCATACTTTTTCCATTGCAACGACCTCAGGGACGAGGATAACGGGTGTCGCCTCGCCTACGGATGCGCCTCTTTACGCTCTTTGCGCCGGTCACGGTTCCGGCGTACGTGCTCTTCCTCGCCATCACGAATCTGCTCGGCTTTGCGTACTACATCGTCGTTGAGGCCACGCTTTCGCCCTTTCTGCGCCGCCCGATTTCACTGACCCGGCGGCAGATGATCCTGCTGGCGTTGCCCGTGGTCTTGCTGGCGCCGTTTGCCACCGCGGCACAACTCATCGTCTGGGCCGTGCGCCTGGTCGGCCGCGGCATTCGTTCGATTGGGCACTGGCAGACGGGCATCCGCGCAAATGGCCCCAGTTTCGCCATCGGACTCCTTTGGTTGCTCGCGGCGACCTGGACGACGATCGCATGCTTCAACGCCGCGGTCGCCATGTCGTGGTTTGGCGAACCGCTCCGGGGACGCGACGACCTGGAGCACCACCTGTCGCGTTACAAGACGCTCGGCGAAATGCCGCCGCACATGCAGGCGCGCCGACAGGCCTGGCTGGCCGAGGTCAATCGGGCCAGGGACTCGCTTCATCCGCGATGGGAAAACCTCAAACTCGCCCTTGAAGACGACGAATGCCCGGTCGGAGAATTTCCGAAGGCCGTGATCTGGGGCCTGGCGGATGTGCCGTGGTACTTCATTCCCGCGAGCCAGTCCGATGACGGCGCGGATCACTGCATGATGATGCTGGGGGCGCTGCTCTTTGTGTGGATGCTGCTTCCGCGCTGGCCGGGCACGTTTGCCGTGTTGCGCAGCACCTGGTTTCGCCTGGTGCTCTTTGTATTGCGCATCGGGCTTGCCGTCGGGGCCATCGTCTATGCCGTCACCTGGCAGCCCAAGACCATCCTCTATCGATTCGACTTTCGGGGCGAGTCGCCACCGATCTGGTTTCGATTGCTCTCACCCGCCTACTGGGGGCAATATGAGCAATCGATTTTCACGCGCGTCGAATGGGTGCTCTTCAACGCGGGTCTCTGGCTTGTCATCTTCGGCGTCGCCGCGATCGTCTGGTGGGCGGCATGGCGGATGGGCCCCTTCCTGGGCTGGCCGCGATTCTATGTGGCCTTCATTTCATCCCGGCTGCTGCAGCGCAAGCGCATCGCGTTCTTCTCCGTCGGCGCGGTGAGTCTGTGCGTCGCCATGATGATCATCGTCATCAGCGTGATGGGCGGGTTCGCTGACAGCATCCGCGAAAAGGCCCACGGCCTGCTCGGCGATCTGGTCATGGACGGCGGGCTTCAGGGCTTTCCGTACTACCAGGAGTTCATCAACGAGATCAAGGCCCTTCCGCTTCCCACCAACGAGGAACTGTCGCTCGACACCCGGGAGTTCGTTGAACGCTTCCGGGCTCGCGTAAAGTCATCTCCCGCCGATGGTCCGAGGCTGGTCTCCGAGGCGACGCCGCTGATACACACCTTCGGCGTACTCCAGATGGAGAACACCAAGAAGACGCTCCCCGTGGCGATCTGGGGCATCAAACTGAATGAATACGTTCGTGTGAATCAGTTCAGCCGGGACCTGTTCTACAGCGAGCGATTCGGCCGGCGCGACCTGGCCCAGCCCACTTCGCAGCCCGTGTACGGCTTTGACGATGGCGGACGCGCCCTGCTGCCGCCCGAGATGGAACGGCACTACGCCGAATATCTCGCCAAGTTGCCGGCGGAGACGCGCACGGCCGAGTTGAAGCAGTTCGCCCGCAATCCGGGCGAGGGCTACTTCGGGCCGGGCGTGTTCAAGATGGCCGAAACACCGAGCAGCGGCCCCGACGCCGATGTGCTGCCGCGCCCGGGATTCGAGGGCAATCCCCTGCCCGGCGTGATCCTCGGGCGCGATACAATATTTCAGCGCAAGGCCTCCGGCGAGTACACGCGCAACCCGGATTATCCCATCGGCACAAAACTCTATTTGACCATGCTTCCGCTGACCCGCAGTGGATCGGTCGCCACCGAATCGCCGCCCAAGCCCGCGTTTCGATACCTCGATGACTCCCGCACCGGCATCCACGAGATTGACTCCCGAAACGTTTACGTTGATTTTGACGTATTGCAGCGATTGCTGTCCATGGAGCCGCAGGAGCGCGAGGACGGGGGCGTGGCCGGGGCGCGGTGCAAGCAGATTCAGATCAAACTCGCCGCCAGCATCGGTGACGATCGGGTCAAACTCGGCCGGGTGAAGAACTTCATACTGGACGAATGGATTGAATTCGGACGCCGGCAAAAACTGGACATGCTCGAGGAAAAGATGATGGCCCAGGTCGACGTGCAGACCTGGGAGGAGATGCAGCGCGGCTTCATCTCGGCCGTCGAGAAGGAGAAGGTCCTCGTCGTCATCATGTTCGGGGTGATCAGCACCGTCGCCGTGTTCCTGATCCTCTGCATCTTTTACATGATCGTGCAGGAGAAGACCCGCGACATCGGCATCCTGAAGAGCATTGGGGCCAGCGCCGAGGGTGTGACCGCGGTCTTTCTGTCGTACGGTGCGGCCATCGGACTGGTGGGCTGCGTCATCGGGTCGATCATGGGGGTTCAGTTTGTACTTCACATCAATGACATTCAGGAATGGCTGGCCCGGCTGAACCCGGAATGGCGGGTCTGGAGCCCCGAGACCTACTCCTTCGACAAGATCCCCGACATGTGGAAGTGGTCCGACGTGATATCCATCAGCATTCTGTCGATTTCATCCTCCATCCTCGGCGCGGCCTTCCCGGCGATGCGCGCGGGACGGACCTGGCCGGTGGAGTCGCTGCGCTATGAATGACGAATTACTAATTACTAATTGCGAATTGGTATCAAGGCGGCACTGGGTTGCAACCGCGAATTGTCTGTTTCTAATTCGCAATTCGCAATTAGTAATTCGCAATTGGTCCCGAATACGGGAGGCCTCCCGCACATGACCGCCCCCCTGCTGCGCTGCGAGAATATCCACAAGACCTATATCCTGGGGCGCACCGTCCTGCCGGTGTTGCGCGGCGTCAGCCTCGACATCGCCCCCGGCGAGTTCATCTCCATCATGGGTTCCAGCGGCAGCGGCAAGAGCACGCTCCTGCATGTGCTCTCGGGCCTCGACGTGCCCGAGCGCGGACAGACCTATTTTCGCAACGAGGAACTCTACGAGCCGGAGGGCTCACGTCGAATTCCCGTCGGACGCGACGCCGACCCGATCGTGGTCGCGGAAATTGCCGCATCCGGAAAGACGGCTGTCTCCGGCTTGCGTTCTGTGTCGCCGGCAGGCCCGCCGCGATTTCGCGAGTCCGTCCGGAATCAACTGCGCAACACGGCGTTCGGGTTCGTGTTCCAGTTTTATCACCTTCTGCCGGAATTCAACGTGCTGGAAAATGTCCTGCTCCCGCAAATGGTCGGCCGCAGCATGGGTCGCTGGCTGGAAGGACGGGTCATCGAGACCAACCGGGCACTCGAACTCCTGCATCGCATGGGTCTCAAGGAGCGGCTGCGCCACCGTCCCACCGAACTGTCCGGCGGAGAACGTCAGCGTGTCGCCATTGCCCGGGCGTTGATGAATCAGCCCGAAGTCCTTTTTGCCGACGAACCGACCGGCAATCTGGACGGTAGAACGGGACGGGATATACTGGCCCTGCTGAAAGAGCTGAACCAGTCCGGTCAGACCGTGGTGATGGTCACCCACGATCGCGAGTTGGGCCAGATGGCCGGCCGGGTCATTCATCTGGTGGATGGTCGGATAAACTGACGGTGCAAGCCGCACGCCTGGGCGGGGCGCACTTGAGTCAGACCCGCAACCCTGAGGAAGCGGAAATTGTCATACTGTGCTCCCCTTTCCTTACGGTCGGGGCGCTGACCTTGGACGCCGACGCTCCGCGTTGGATATCATTTGTGCTGGAGGAGACGCCCATGGCTGTGGACTACACGCCGAATCCAAATCTGAAGATCTGGCTCGACGGAAAACTGGTGCCGACCGCCGAGGCCACGGTCAGCGTTTTCTCACACGGATTGCTCTACGGCGACGGCGTGTTTGAGGGCATCCGAATCTACAACAGCCGGATTTTTGAGTGCGACGCACACATGCGCCGGTTTTACGAATGCCTCAAAGCCATTCGCCTGGACATCCCCTGGACGACCGACCAGATCGTGCAGGCCATGACCGACACGATGAAGGCGAACAACTGCGAAAACGGCTACATCCGCCTGGTGGCGGCCCGCGGCGCCGGCACGCTGGGCATTCACCCCTTCCGGACGATTGCGGCAAATGTCTTCATCATTGTCGACAAGATTCAGATGTTCGACCCCGAGATGTACGAAAAGGGCATGAAGGTCATCATCGCATCAACGGCGCGGAACCATCCCAATTCGGTCTCGCCGCGGATCAAAAGCCTCAACTACCTCAACAACATCCTGGCCAAGATCGAGGCCATCGACGCCGGCTGCCTGGAGGCGGTCATGCTTAACCCCGAGGGCTACGTGGCCGAATGCACCGGCGACAACCTGTTCCTCGTCAAGGCGGGTCGGCTGCTGACGCCCGCGCCTCACTGCGGACTTCTGGAAGGCGTGACCCGCGGCCTGATCCTCAAGTTCGCCGCCAAGCGCGGCATCCCCACCAGCGAGACCATCCTCACCCGGCCTGACCTTTATTTCGCCGACGAAATGTTCATCACCGGCACCGGCGCCGAACTCTGCCCGGTCACCGAGATCGACAAACGCAAGGTCGGTAAGGGCATGCCGGGGCCGATCACCAAACAATTGATGGCGGACTTCCGAGCCTACATCCAGAGCGGCGGGGCCTGATGAATTGCCTTTGATCTGAAATCTCAGATTTTGAGACTTGAAATTGGGGACTTGAAATTTGAGATTTGAAATCTGAAGGAACGACCCCGAGACGATTCGAACGTCCGACCTCAGCCTTCGCAGGGCTGCGCTCTATCCAGCTGAGCTACGGGGTCATGCGATCGGCCGGCGAGGGCGAAACCGCCTTCCCGGACGAACGAAGCGGTAGTTTAGGCCGAGCATGGCGGGTGTCAAGGTTCGAAGGACACTGAACCGAGCCTGCCGCACCAGTGACGGCGACTGGAGGCTTTTCGCATCCCGAAACCGGGCGCTCGCGCATTCGGCTCGGTTCGCGTATCCACCACCCCCCAAAAAAGAAGCGCCCCGCGTACACCTGGGTCGATGCACGCGGGGCAGAGTTTGACGGTGCTCAAGGGCGAGCGGACCGTCGGGTGGAGTGGGATCCCTTTGAACCCGCGCCAACCGGCATAAGCCGGGGCAGCGCGGTAGTGTCAGCACCGGTCAGAACCGGCGCCCCACCGTCAATTCTTCTCGTCGGAGGTTTCAACTTTCTCGACGTGCGTCTCGATGATGATCGGGCCGCCCTCGACCTGCACCGCGTCGTCAGACTCGATGTGGATGTCAACGGTCATCTCCTCGCCGTCGGCGCCTTCAGCCTTCTGTACGAATACACCGCCGGGACCGGCCGTCTGGCGGCTGACCCGCTTGGTGGCCTTGCGGAAGTACTCGCGCTCCTCGTCCTGCGACAGTTTGCCGTCGCCGTCGAGGTCGGCCTCCGGATGCCGCTTCAACATGCGGGCGCGAACGTCCGACATCTGCTTGTCCATGTGGGCCTTGCGCTCGTCCTTGGAGACCTTGCCGTCCTTGTTGGTGTCGGCGTCGGGGAACATTTCCGCGAAGCGAACCAACGGTGCTTCCTCAACGGTCGGGACGAGGCGTGCAACATCGGCTGCGGTCGGCGTGGTCTTGACGTTCTCAAGCAGCCACTTCGATGCGCCGCCGCCTGACATGCCCGCCCAGCGGAACGCCAATTTCTGGGGCAGTTCGCCGTCAGCGCCGGCCTGCGGCATCGGAACCGCCGCGCCGGGTTCGCCGTGGGCCACCGAAACCTGCTTGCGGACGACCATGACATGCTTGCCGTCGCCCTGGGTGTTGACGCCCGTCGCCATCTGGCCGCCGGGAATGTCGATTTCCTCAATGTCCATGGCGTTGTCGGTGATCAGGCGGGCCGACTCCAGGGCATCCAGCGTTCCGTCCTTGTTCAGATCGGCCTGCGGGAACTTCGCCAGCACCGCGGCCGGGCTGGACTGGGCCAGGGCGGCAAGGTAGGCGCTGCGCTCCGTGCGGGTGACCTTGCCATCGGCATCCGCGTCGGCGGTCGGGTGATCCTTGCCGAACTGCTCAAGGTCCTTCGGCGAAACAAAGCCTTCCATGTCCTCCGGACAGAAGGCGGCGACCGCACCGAGTTTCACGTTCGGCATGTCGATATTCTTGACCGTCTTTCCGTTGATCTGCACTTCCATCTGGCCCTGGTCGTTCTTGACGACCTTGACTTCCATCGGGCCGCCCGGCTGGACGTCGACGTCATCGCCGGCCACGGCGATCACCCGGACCTCCTTTGAGACGGTCTGGGTGGTCTTTGTGGTTTCGCCATCGGTCTGAGCAGCGGTTGGTTCGGTCTTCTTGGTTTCCTCGGCTTTCGCGCCGGTCAACGCAAAGGCGCACCAGGCGCCCAGCGCAAGCACGGCAGGAAGACTGAGCGAGCGGATGGACCGCTGTCGGGGTGAGTCCATGATCATGTCGATTCTCCTCTCAACTGATTGAAGGTTGCGTGCCATGGAGGCCGGACGATAGGCCAATCGGATCGGTTCAGGGCGGTGCAAGGCTCGCAACAAGCACCGCGCATAGTCCCCGGCTGAGAGCGAACCGTGACGCAGGGCCCAATCGTCACAGGCATGCTCGCGAGCCAGGTCGATCCGCCGATTGACCCAGGCCACCACAGGCCAGAAAAACAGCAGGGTTCCCGCGAACCACTGCAAATATCGAACAAACATGTCGCGCCGCCGCAGGTGGGCGATTTCGTGCAATACCACGGCTTCCAACTCATCCGGCTGCGTCTGGCGCGGCGACAGGACCAGAAGCGGTCGCAGTCCGCCCAGAATGAACGGCGCGGCGACGTCGCCGCTGATTCGCACATCGGCGAGACGGCGCACGCCGTGCCTCGCACAAACGGCGTCGACCAATCGTCGGGCGTTCTCATCGACGGAAGGCAATGCGCGACAGCGCCGTGCGAAGCGGATGTAACTGCCAATTCGCAAGACGGTGATGCCGCCGACGATGACCAAATAAGCGATGCCGCACAACGCCGCGATCGACAATGCCGGCCCTGTCACCAATGTGCCGGTGGATGCAGACACCTGTACGTTCTTTGTGGATCCATCGGTGACGACCACGAGGATCGAGTCCATGTTCTGCCCCGGCGCCGCGGTCAAACCGACGGCCGGTGCATTCCAAAGCGACGACGCACGGTGCGCGAGCGACGTCAGTGAGAATTGCGAACCGGGGCCGACCGGCACGATGAATTTGAGCAGCACAACCGTCCAGAACAGGCCCTGCAAGGCCGGCGAGATCCGGCGGCGCACCAGGGCCAGCAAGGCCCAGGCCGCAAGGGCCGTCAGCGTGCCATACACCAGGGCCTGGCCGACCCAGCCGAGGACGGCGGAGCCAAAGTTGTTCCAGTCCAGCGAAGTCAAGGAAGATCCCTGTGCAACCATCGAGAGGAGGCTGTTCATGATCGACCCTCCTTCTTGCCCTTGCCTTTGGCGGGCGGTGTCGAGCGCTCCTTCGCGTCGATCTTGGCTTCAATGCGCTTCAGGTCTTCCGAAGAAATGTCCGCCTGCTCGACCAGTCGCAGGACCAGTTCGCCGGCCTGGCCGTCGAAGACTGTCTGGACGAATTGTCGAAGGCGCTGGGTGAGCACGCGTTCGCGTTGAACGGCGGGTCGGTAAACAAAAGGCTGCCGGCCCCGATCGACATGGAGCGCCGACTTGGCCGCGAGCTGGTTCATCAGCGTCATGACGGTCGTGTAGGCCGGCGCCTCATCCGATTCGGCGGCAAGTTGGTCCTTTACGTCCCGGACCGTTCCGCTGCCGACCTGCCACAGAATCTTCAGGATTCGAAGTTCCGCGGCGGTGATGTTGAGGAAGTCTTCAGGCATAACTGACCTCGTCTTACTAGGTATATCGTAAGACTACTAGGCCCATAGTAGCCTGTCAAGGAATTTTGATTTTTTTTCTGGGTCGGAGGACATCCCCGGCTTTTGAGGTTGGCTCCTGAATGCGACACCGTTGGTGACGCCCCACAAATTCGGGCGGACCAGAGGTCCGCACTCCCCTGTGGGTGGGCCCCTATAGGTTGGCCCCTATGGGTGGGCCTTTATAGGTGGGCTTGGGCCAGCAATTCCCTCGTTTGGGCGTGAACGGGGGCCTCCATGACCTGCTCCGGCGGGCCGGATTCGACGATTTGGCCGGAGGCGAAGACATGAACGGTATGGGCGCTTCGCTTGACGAACCCCATGGCGTGGCTGACGACGACCATCGTCTGCCCTTCGGCGGCCAAGTCGGCCATGACCGCCAGCACCTCGGCGGTCATCTTCGGATCCAGTGCGCTCGTCGGCTCGTCGAACAGGATGACATCCGGCTGATTGGCGAGCGTGCGGGCAATGGCCACGCGTTGCTGCTGACCGCCGGAGAGCGTCGTCGGTCGTTGATGGACCCGATCGGCCAGCCCGACACGGTCCAGCAATGTCCGAGCGAGGGACTCCGCCTCGTCCTTTGCAATTCCCAGGACCTTGCGCGGCCCGCACATGACATTCTCGAGCACGCTCATGTGCGGAAAAAGGTTGAACTGCTGAAATACCATTCCGACCCGCTTGCGAAGCGCGCACAGCGCGGCCGCTTCACCGGCGTCTCCCGGGCGCGGGACGACCATGCCATCGACTTCGATCGTCCCCGCGTCATGACGCTCCAGCCCATTGATGCATCGCAGCAGCGTGCTCTTGCCGCTACCGGAGCCGCCGATGATGACGGAGACCTCGGCCTTGCGCACGCCCAGTGAGACGCCGCGCAAAACCTCCAGCGGACCAAATCGTTTGACAACTGACTGAATGGCAATCAACGTCGAGGGTCTCCCTGGGTACGGTCCCCGTGCGAGAGCCGTGCTCCGTGACACCCGCATGATAAAGCGATGCCGTTGCACGTGCAGGGGCATTGCATATGCAGGTGTTTTCGGCCCCCCAATTTTCCTGCCAGTTGCACGCAGATTGGGCGAGGCTCCCCAATCCTGCGTCCGCGCCAGAGTTGGCAAATCGGACGCGCCGCACCCCGGCAGATGCAACGCACAGGCCGGCGATTCTCGGTCATGAACCGATTTTTCGGTCGTGGTCTATTTATTCGCGCCCAGGCATGGTCCTTGCATCTCTTCCCATCGAGGTTCCGGGTGGGACCCGAAAGGCAAAAGGAGAACAATGGCGATTATTACCATGCTCATGATGGCGGCGGGCGTTCTGATTTCGACGATTGGTGGCCTGGTTCACCAGTCGGGCGCTCAATCGCTGTACGGCAGTCTTGAACGGCTGCCCTGTTCAGACCTGCTTGTCGCCAATCCGGGGACGGCGTTCGCAGTGGGCCTGGGCCTGTTGATCATGGGCGTGGTGTGCCAACCGCGTCGATTGTCGTAATGCTTGAGAATGCGGGTTGGATCGGGGATACTCCCTCCACGCGCGGGCCTGGACCAGACAATGGTCCGGCTTGACGCCCGGGAGCATTCCATGTCGATTCAATCCGCGGCAATCACGCCAGGCAAACGGGAGCGTCGGTTAGGGCGGCAGGGCTGGCCGATCGTGGTGGCTGTGGGCTGCGTGGTCATGACGGCCCAGTTCGCGCACGGGCAGGCGCGAAAGCCCAGACCGGCGACGTCTCGGCCGGCGGATTCGCCGCCCGAGATTGCCACCAAGATTGAGGACCTGAAGATCCGCCACCGCACGGAGCATTACGCGCTGGCCGGCACGGTGCCGCAGAAGAAACTGGAGGAGCACGGGCGGGCGCTGGAGTTCATTCACAAGGAATACGTCAAGGGATTTGACAAACTGCTGAAAGAAGAGAAGAAGGCGGCCGGCGCGGGAAAGCGCGGCGCCCGCACAACGGCCAGGCCCTCCGATGGTTCCAAGCCCGGCAAGCCGAAGAAGAAAGACGCGGCCGAATCCGATGACGATAAGACGGAGGATGCCGGGAATGACGAGAAAGATGGCGACAAAGATCGATTTCGCGTCATCGTGTTCAATAATGACAAAGAGTACCAGTCTTTTGGTCGCGCCTATCTTTCGGGGAATACCGAACACAGCGACGGCATGTTCGTGCCAAGCCTCAAGACGCTGCTGATCACCGATAAGAAAGAGGCCGACGACACCTATTCGCTGCTCTTCCACGAGGCCTTTCATCAGTTCGCGCACCGTCACATCGCCGACACGCCCATGTGGCTCAACGAGGGCCTGGCGACCTACTACGGCGCGGCCAAGCCGACGGCTCGCGGCCTCGATTGGTCAAACCCTCCACGTGGATTCTGGCAGATCTGCCGGCAGGCGATCCAATTCAAGGCGCACATACCCGTGTACGAGGTGACGCGCGCCAACTACACCCAGTTCTACGACACCACGCCGGTCAAACTGCCCGGAATGGGCGACCAACTGATCCGACGCAGCCTGTTCTATTCCGAGTCGTACACGCTCATTCACGTCCTGGTAAAGGACCGCGGCGGCCTCACCAAACTTCAGAACTACATCCGCGACCTGGCCGCCGATGACGGCACCAACACCAAGCGCATCACCGACCGGCATTTCGATGAACGGGCCTGCAAGCAACTTGAGCAGGCCTGGATCCGTTATGTAAAGGCTCGCAAGGACCGGCCCGTCGTTCGTCGACCGTGACCGGATCGCGCGACCGCCCGGCGTCGTCGATATAATGTCCTCTCAACCAAGAGGAGGACATTCGCGCGATGATCACCTACATGCGACTCGGCAAAATCCCCCCCAAGCCCCACGTCACGTTTTACGAGGATGGCAAACTGCTCATGGAGCAATGCCACACCCGCGAGGGCTTTGAGGGGTCGTACTCCATCCTCTATTTCAAGACGCCGCCGACCGACGAGAACGCCGTCGAACGCCTGGCCATTCCCGGATTCTGCCCGTTCGAGCCGCTCAACGAGCAACTGCTCTATCGACGTCACATCAAGACGCAGAACATCGCGGTCAAGGGCGACTTTCTCGACGCCCGGCGGGTGCTGGTCTTCAACTCCGACGTCAACATCAGCATGGTCAAGCCGACGGAGAAGAGCACGCGGTTTTTTTCCAATGGCGACGGCGAAGATCTCTATTTTGTCTATAAAGGCACCGGCCGGTTTGAGACGCAGTTCGGCGTGCTGCCCTTTCGCGAACGCGACTATGTGCTCATCCCGCGCGGCACGCCCTACCGCCTGCACTGGGACGGCCCGAACCCGGAACTGCTGGTCTTCGAGGGCCGCGGGTTCATCGACATACCGAAGGAATTTCGCAACCGCGCCGGTCAGATCACCGACTACGCCCCCTTCTGCAACCGCGACTTCCGCGCCCCCGAAACCCTGCTGACTTACAGCGAGGCGAATCACGGCAAGGCGCCATTCAAACTTGTGGTGAAGCGCGAGGACCAACTGACCGTCCACCTGCACAAGCACTTTCCGATCGATGTCGTCGGCTGGGATGGCAGCGTCTATCCCGTGGCGTTCAACATTCACGACTATACGCCGCGCATGGGCGCGGTCCACCTGCCGCCGACCACCCACATCACCTTCGCGGGCAACGCCTTCGTGGTGTGCAGTTTCGTGCCGCGCAAAGTGGATTACTACGATCGCGACGGCGTCAAAGCCATCCCCTGCCCCTACGGCCATGCCAGCGTGCACATGGATGAGATCCTCTTTTATGTCGATGGCAATTTCACCAGCCGCCGCGGCATTGAGAGCGGATCCATCAGCCTGCACCCGGCCGGAATCCCGCACGGGCCCCACCCGGGCACTTACGAAAAGAGCATCGGCCACGATCGCACCAGCGAACTGGCGGTGATGTGCGACACCTACAAGCAACTCAAGTTGACTACTTTCGGGCACGACCTGGAAGACAAGGACTATCACCTGACCTGGGTCGCCAGGGAAAGCGGCGGCGCGGATGCGCCCGGGGCGAGATGATCGGTTGCTCAAACCGGCAAGACGGGACTACGGGGTGAAGAACGGCTCGACAAGCAGGTGCACCAGGGCGTAGGCAATTGCGCCGATGGCCGCCGAGAATGGTATTGTCACGATCCACGCCATGACGATTCGCTGGCCCCAGATCCAACGAACGGATCGGTAATTTCGAGCGCTCCCGACGCCGAGGATGGCCCCGGTGATGGCATGGGTCGTGGAAATCGGGATGCCGGCCATCGCCGTGCCGATGACCGTGACCGCGCCGGAGGTTTCGGCGCAAAAGCCGCCGAGCGGCGTCAGTTTGGTGATGTTCTGGCCCATCGTCTTGACGATGCGCCACCCGCCGAAGAGCGTGCCCAACGCAATGGCCGCATGGCACGACAGGATGATCCACAGAGCGATCTCGTGCGGGCGCCCGAAGAGATGGAAGCGACCCTCCGTCCACTCCGGATGCCCGGCGCTGACCAGCAGGGCGACGATGATGCCCATGGTCTTCTGGGCATCGTTGAACCCGTGGCCCAGGCTGTAGGCGCCGGCCGAAACGAGTTGCAGTTTTCGGAACCAGACGTCAATGCGCCGGGGGTTCGCGCCGCGGCACAGCCACGCGACGACGATCAGGTTGATGTATCCGAGGGCAAAGCCGATCAGCGGCGACAGGATGAGAAACAGAAGCACCTTGGTCCAGCCGGATGCAATGATCACGCCGAAGCCGCATTTGGCGACTGCCGCGCCCGCATATCCGCCAAAGAGGGCGTGGGACGAACTGGTGGGCAACCCAAGCAGCCAGGTGATGATGTTCCAGATGATCGCGCCGATCAGTCCGCCGAAAACGACGTACTCGTTGATCATCTCAAGGCGGATCATGTTCTCCCCGACGGTCTTGGCGACCGGCGTGCCGAAAATGAACGCGGCGATGAAGTTGAAGAACGCGGCCCAGATGACGGCTTGAAGCGGCGTCAGGACATGCGTGGAGACAATGGTCGCAATCGAGTTCGCGGCGTCGTGAAATCCGTTGAGGAAATCGAATATCAGGGCCGTGGCCACGATCACAATGATGAGAATCAGCGCGCCGCTCATGCGTGTCGGTCCATTTCGGGTGCGGGTTGCATTCCGCGAGCCGCCGGGAATCAGGTGTTCTTCAGGGCGACGGCTTCCATGGTGTTGGCCACGTCCTCGCACCGGTCAATGGCTTTTTCCGTCTTTTCGTAGATTTCCTTCCACTTCATCACGAAGAGCGCGTCTGTCTGTTCGGAGAAGAGTTCCGCGATGGCAGCGTGGTTGTGATCGTCTCCGACGTTTTCCAGCCGGTGGATCTCGACCAGGATGCCGTGCAGGTTGTTGCTCTTCTTGATTGTCCGGAGCATGTGAACGCCGTCCGCGACGAGTTTGGCGGCGCTGAGCAAAACTTCGGACATGAGAATCAGGTACTTGGTGGGCGATTCCACCTTGTAGAGCGCGAATCGCTTGGAGACGGCATCAATGTCGTCGATGATGTCATCCATCTGCTTGAGCAGGGCGTGGATGTCCTCGCGATCAAATGGGGTCAGGAAGGTGGTGTCGAGCTTCTTCAGGGCGGCGTGTACGAGTTCGTCACCTTCGTGCTCGCACTGTCGAATGGTCTCGACATAAGTCTGTCGCCGCCCGAAATCCTTGGACATGGCCTCGAAAGCCTGGGCCGCCCGGACGACGACGGCAGCCTCCTTCTCCAGAAACTCGAAGAACCCCTTGTCCGTCGGTATCAATCCAAACACATGCGCCTCTTATTGCTGTTGGAAACCATGATCGTTGACCGCCAGATGTTGTTCGAATGGACATGATAATGAACGGCACGCATTGCTCAAGGGCCGAATTCGGGAAGCCGCGAGCGGTTTGGTTGAACGATGATTGCGCTAAGATTCGATTAAGCCACGGGCACCCCCGCGCGAGAATTCTCAGGAAATCGGCCCAATTCACGGGGGCGCCCCGGGCCGTTCCGACTTGCCCGTCCGCCGACCCCCGGGGTTGCGATATATTCATCGCATGACCACGGCGGCCACAACCATGACAACCGTATCGAATCGACGGGATGCCTCCTCTCCGACGGCGACCATTCTTGTCGTCGAGGACGAGCGCGATCTGCGGGACACCATCTGCTTCAACCTCAGTCGAAACCACTATCGCGTCCTGGACGCGGGTGACGGTGAAACCGGCCTCGCGCTCGCCCGCAAGGAGAACCCGGACCTGCTCATTCTCGATCTCATGCTGCCGCAGCGCAGCGGTCACGATGTCACCATGGCCCTCCGAGCCGACCCGGCAACGCGGAACATCCCGATCATCATGCTGACCGCCCGCACCGAGGATGCCGATGTAATCGTCGGACTTCAACTCGGCGCGGACGATTACATTTCAAAACCGTGCAGCATGCCGGTGCTGCTCGCGCGGGTGGGCGCCGTGCTTCGCAGAAAGCAGGCGCCGGCCGAGTCCACGGACCTGCTTCGCGCGGGCCCCGTGTCGATCGATCGCGGGCGGCATGTGGTCATGCTGGAGGGCGAGACGATTTCGGTCACGCTCACCGAGTTCCGCCTGCTTGAAGCCCTCATCCTGGCCCGATCGCGCGTGCTGTCCCGCGATCAGTTGATGGACAAGGTCATGGGCCCGGACATCGCCGTGACCGATCGAACGATCGACGTCCATGTGACCTCGCTTCGTCGCAAGTTGGGCGCCCATCGCGACCTGGTCGAAACGGTGCGCGGCGTGGGCTATCGATTTGCCGATGTCTGGAATTCACCCTCATCGGATGCCTGACGGCTCCCCGCGCGACGGTGCCGCGCTCGTGTCACGGCAGTCCGCTGACCCGTTAGCATATCCAGTCCTGTGACGACCGGCGCTTCGGCAACCGGCGGCCGTTTTTTTCGGCGCGTCTTTGTGCGACTCGGCTTGCTGCTGGCAGCCGGGATGGTGATTCTGTGCGCCGTCACCTGGCGAATCACCCAGAACTGGCTGCGCGAAAATGCGCACGATCATCTGGGCCGCATCGTCCAATTGGCCGAACTCGACCTCGCGCCGGTCCTGGAAAATGCCGCTCAACTTGCCGCGCGAACAGAGATCATGCGCGACCGCTGCGGCTACCGCATTACAGTCATCACGCCCGACGGACGCGTGCTCGCCGATTCCGATGCGAACTTCGACAAAATGGAAAATCACTCGGATCGCCCCGAGGTCATCGCGGCCCTGGCCGGCCGCATCGGGCACAATCGTCGGTTGAGCCATTCCGTTGGACGCTCCTTCGTATACTGCGCAGGACCGCTCTATTCCGATGGCAAATTGATCGGAATCGTCCGCGTGGCTGCGCCGGCGGCGGAACTGGAACGAAGTGAGGCGGTTCTGCTGCAGTGGATCGGCGTGGCGCTGGCCGTGGCCCTCCCTGTTGCGCTCATCATTGCATTCTTTCTCGCCAGGGCCCTTGCCAAGCCGATCCAATATGTCAGCGACCTGGCCGGCCGCCTGGCCGTCGGCGATTTGAATACACGAATAGAAATGCAGGACGATGACGAAATCGGACAGGTCGCCCGCGCGCTCGACCGAATGCGCGTCCACCTCGCCGATCGCATCCGGGAAGGACAGCAGCAGCGACAGGACCTGGAAGTCACGCTCGGCCGCCTGGAGGAGGGCGTCATTGCCGTCGATCGTGACGGGCGCGTCCTGACCGACAACGCCGCGGCCCGGCGGATTCTGGGAACCGCGCAGCCGCTCTTCGGACAGCCCTTGATCAACCACTTACCCCTGCCCGCGCTGCAGCGTCTGTGGGACTCGTCCCACGGCTCGGACAACGCCGAGGTTCAGCGCGACATCGCGATGACGGTTCAAGGCGAGGCCCGCACGATCAGCGCGGCCGTCATTCCCGTCGATCTTCCCGGCACGCCGATCGCGCGGCTGCTTTGCCTGCGCGACATCACCGAACTGGCCCGGAGCATCGCCATGAAGGCGGACTTCGTCGCCAACGCCTCACACGAGTTGAGAACGCCGGTTGCCACGATTCGCGCCGCATCCGACACGCTCGCAGTCGATGATCTGGACGCCCCCACGCGGGCGCGATTCCTCGCAGTGATCGATCGGGCGGTTGAGCGTTTGAAGAACCTGACCGAAGACCTGATGCACTTGAACCGCGTCGAGTCCCCATCGTTCGAGCCGGTCTTCTCCCAATTCGAACCGCGCGAGTTGTTGCAGAGCGTTGCATCGCAATTCGCGGACGCGGTCGCGGCGAAACATGGAACGTTGTCGATTGAGTGCTCCGTCTCGCGAATGACCGGCGACCGCCGAACCCTCGAACTGATCCTGAAGAATCTTGCCGACAACGCGGTGAAGTTCATCGCGGAAGGCGGACGGGTGACCTTGAGGTGCCTGCCTCGGGGACGACTCGTGCGATTCGAGGTCACGGACAATGGGTGCGGCATCGCCCCGGAGGAGCAGGACCGCGTGTTCGAGCGGTTCTACCAGGTCGACAAATCGCGCAGCCAGAGCCAGGGCGGGACCGGCCTGGGGCTTTCGATCGTCAAGCACGCGGTCAATGCGCTCGATGGCGACTTGTCTCTCACCAGCGAAGTCGGCGTCGGAACCACCGTCGCCGTGACGGTCGCCGACGGCGTCGCCGATGAACACGCCCGCTGAATCGACGGCTTTGCATATGCCGCACCGCCGCGCTACGATCACGGCATGCATTCGGCCGCGGTCATCACCATCTCCGACAGTCGCAGCAGCGGAGCCACACGGGACGAAAGCGGCCCCGCCGCGTCGGCGTTTATTCGCGACATGGGTCTTCATGTCGTCGATGCCAGGATCGTGCCCGATGAAGCCGACCTGATCGCAGCCGCCGTCAAGGAGGCGGTCGGACATGCCCGGCTCGTCGTCACCACCGGCGGCACGGGCATTGGTCCCCGCGACGTGACGCCCGAGGCCGTCCGGCCGCTCTTTCGACAGGAACTCCCCGGATTCGGCGAAATCATGCGCGTGGGCGGGCACGCGAAAACGCCGCTCGCCATCATCTCGCGCGGCGCAGCGGGCATCGTCGGTCGATCGCTCGTCGTCATGTTGCCCGGCAGTCCGGGCGGCGTTCGGGACGGACTGGCGTTGCTCGGTCCGTCCATCAAGCATGTATTGAAGGTGCTGGCCACGGGCAGCGCCGATTGCGCCGAGGAGAGCCGGCCCGCCGCCGATGCCGACAACAATCGCCCATGATTCCCATCCGAGACCACAATCCAACGCACACCACCCCCCACCTCACGATCGGTCTGATCGTGATCAACATCGTCGTGTTCCTGATGGAACTCATCGGACCCGGCGGGATCGATCGCGCGGCTTGGAAGTATGGCTTCGTGCCGGCCGAACTGGTTCAGTCCCGCGCCGCGCTGCGCGATGAGTTGCAGCGGACCGCCCAGGTCGTCCAGATGCAGGATCGTTTCGGCCGCGTGTTTCCCGTGCGCGTGGCGCCCCCGATTGAGGATGTCGAGGCGCTGCCGGCCTGGATCAATATCTTCAGTTGCATGTATCTTCACGGCGGCTGGATGCACCTGATCGGCAACATGATCTACCTGTGGATCTTCGGCAATAACATCGAGGACCGGCTGGGGCCGTTGCTGTATTTTGTCTTCTACACAGCGACCGGCCTGATGGGAAATCTGCTGCACACGTTTTTTGACCCCGGGGCGGTGCCGCTGGTCGGCGCCAGCGGCGCCATCAGCGGCGTGCTTGGCGCCTACATTCTGCTCTATCCGCACGAGCGCATCACCGCGATCGTTCCAATCGGGTACTATCCCGCCACCGTCAATCTGCCGGCCTGGGTCTTCCTGGGCATCTACATCGTGGTGCAGAATCTCTTCCCCGCGACATTCAGCGCCGGCCCGAGCGGCGGCGGCGGCGTTGCCTACTGGGCACACATCGGCGGATTTGCGGCCGGCGCGGCGATGATCAAGTTGTTGCCGCTGCGACCGCCCCCGGCACGGTCGTCACGTCATGATGTAGACGACGACGCCGATTTCGTGGTGTGAAACCGGCGTCGCCTTCGCCTGCCACGTGAATTTCAATCGGCTCATCACCCGCCGCCGAGGACGGCGCCGAATATGCTCTCCAGGTCCAACTCACTCACATCCACCAGGTTCAACTGGTCTGCAAATGCCTCCAGGAACCCCGGCGGAAAGACCACCACATCCGGGTCGGTCAGTGCCGCTTCCAGAAACTGCCGCAGGTCATTCAACGAGTTGAGACCCGTACTTGGACTGCCCGGCACGCTGTTGACCTGAAGGAATGCAACGAGGGCGTCGGCCTGCACGTTGGTCATCGGCGGCAGCGTGACATTGGGATTGGTCATGCTGACGACACTGTGCACCTGGTCGCTGAGGTGCTGCACCTCGTCCTGCGTCAGCATGGTCATGGCGCCCCTCATGATCTTGAAACCGCCTGATAGCAGGTCGCCGCCGCCGCCGTCAGTGAGGCGTGGATCCGGCGTGACCAGCCCGACGAGCCGCGTTACGCCGCAGCCGGAGCCGAGCACTAACACGACACATGTAGCAATGATGAGGCCTGTCCGTTTCAGAGTCATTGGGTGCTCCCGAATGGCACGAACGCACCGGTCCCCGCCGGATTTCCCGGTCGGTTTGGCGTTCTTATGTGCTTGGGATGAAGTGGGATGGTCACCGCTCCGCACGGCGGTGGCCAATTCGAAAATGGCTGACAGCGTTCGGCCGCGCAATTCTTACGACGTCGGCAGCGTCAGCAGGAACTCCACCAGTCGATCGCCGGCCGCGTCATTGGGGATCTGGGCGGCATCCCGAATCGCCTGTCGCTTCTCGTCCGCGGTCAGGCGTTCGTCGTCCTGGATCTCGGCCAACTGCTCAAGTGTAAGATTTGGCAGGGCGTTCGGAATGGGTGTCACCAGCAATGTTCCGCAACCGGAGAAAAACAACGTCGCCGTCAGGAGGAGGCTGGCAATTGCGGTCGTGTGTCTACGGACATAGCGCATGGCGACGGACTCCCGATCCTGTGAACGACTGCGAGGGTTCAACTGACAATAGAATCGGACCCGGACGATAACAACCTGAAGGTGGGATTCGGCCATCTCGAGCGCGTCCTATAATGCCTGCTTGCCGTAGGAGATGCCATTCAACGGCCTCGAACGAATGCACAACAAAGGTCAAAACCGCATGCACGACGTCTCGACCCAGAATTCGAATCAGCCGCAGGCGCTGCAGATCAAGCCTGGATTGAAATCGTGGGCTTGGACGATGGCGATCATGCTCTGCGCATTTGATGTCAACGCGGCACGTTCAACGCCGCCCGAAACCTCCGATGCGAAGACCGAAGCGCAAGCCCGGACAGATGGTCCAGTCGGAGAAATCCTGGATCGTGTCAATGGCGGCTATCGGTTGATCAACGAATCCGGCGCGGCGGAGTGGGGTGACTTTCTCCTCGGGCTGCGTAAGGCCCCGCCCGATCCGTCGCAGTATTCCAGGGCTGAGCGCGCGCTCGAGGGCGTGCCGAACCTGGTCAAACAGATCGATGAAGGAAAGCGCCGATTCGTCACCGCGCCGGTCAACGTCCTTCGACGATTCAATGCCGTGTTCCTCGCCATTTCAACACCACGGGACAAAGTCGACGCTGAAGCGGAATCAGCGCTCTTCGAGGCAGCATCCGATCTGGCGGAGTTCCTCGATGATGCCAATCCCGCCCTGGCCGAGTCCGCCCGCCTGTGGCAGGCTGCGGCATACTGGCGCGCGGGCAAGTCCGATCGCGCGCTCAAGATCCTCCGCCCCATCACGGCCGCACCCGCCGATGCCCGAATCGGACTGGTGTCGCGCTTGTTCCGTTGCCGGCTTCTGTCAGACTCGGGTCAACATGCCGCCGCGCTGTCCCATTGCACGCGCATCGCGGACCGCATCAATCGCTGGTTCGATTCTGAATCCTCGGAGACCCGCGAGGCCGCGCTCACCACGGTGCGGCTCGTTCAGGTCGAAATTCTGGAGGCGTGGATCGGGAAACTGCATGACGCCGGCGACGCCACTGGCGCGGACGCGGTGACGGCACAACTCGCGGAGGTCCGCAAGCGTACGCCGGACCTGACCGGCAAGCCGCGACTCAAACTCACGGCGACCATCGGCGGGCTTCCGCCGCTGAAAAAGTCGCTGATCAGCCCCCCGACCACCCAGTCGGACGACGATTCCGAGTAGCCGTCGTCCCGGGTTGGTTGACGTCATCCCACCGCCTCTCGCCATCGGAGCCGTATGACCCTCATCGCCGTCTCCATTGCCGCGCCCGATATCGACGACATGCGCACACGCGCCCACGCCGCGCGCGACCTGGGCGCAACCCTGATCGAGTTGCGCCTGGATTATCTGGAGACGATCGCGGCCGATCAGATCGCATCGCTCTGCGGCAGCCTGCGCCCGGAGGCACGCGTGCTTTTGACGCTTCGCTCGCGGACGGAGGGCGGCGCGTTTGACGGCGACGATGCCGAGCGGATCAGCCGGCTCATCGAGGTCGGCCCCTTCGCCGACTACCTCGACGTCGAATGGGCCACCTGGCAGGCCAGCGCCAACATCCGCCAGAAGGTCGGCCTCGCGCTCAAACGCGCCGGCCACTTCTCGCAGGCCAGCGGCATCGAGGAGATCGACCGGTCCGAGCCACGCCGGCTCATCCTCTCCCGCCACGATCAAACCTCGCGGCCCAGCACGCTGATGGCGGACCTGGTCGCGATGCTGGCCGAGGACGCCTGCGACGTGCCGAAGATCGCCTGGCGGGCTCGGACCGTGCGCGACAACTTCGAGGCATTCGAATTGATGCGCATCAGCCCCAAGCCGGCCATCGTCATCTGCATGGGCGATGACGGCCTGATGTCCCGCGTGCTGGCCGGCAAGTTCGGCGCATTCGCGACATTTGCCTCCCTGCGCCCCGGCAGCGAAACCGCCGGCGGGCAGATCGACCTGGAGACCCTGCGCAGGCGCTATCGCTTCGACGCGATTCGACCGACCACCCGCGCCTACGGTCTCGTGGGCGATCCCGTGTCGCACTCACTCAGCCCGGCGGCGCACAATGCCGCGTTCGACGCGATGAAGTTTGACGGCGTCTATCTTCCGTTTCGCGTGCTGCCCGGTTACGAATCCTTCAAGGCCTTCATGGTCGAAGTGCTCGCCCGGCCCTGGCTCGACCTGCATGGCCTCAGCATCACCGCCCCGCACAAGGAAAACGCGTTCCGATTCATCACCGAGCAGGGCGGCGTCATCGAGCCGCCCCACCGCCGACTCGGCGCGTTGAACACGATCCTGCTCGGCGGGCCGGGCATGGCGGCCCATCCCGGCGCATCCCTGGTCGGCCTGAACACCGATTACCTCGCCTGTCGCGATCTGATCACCCGCGCCTTCGACGGGCGGCGCGACCTGACCGGCCTCAGCGCCTCGATCCTCGGCGCAGGCGGCATGGCCCGGGCGGCGGCGGCATTTTTGACGGAAGTCGGCGCCTCGGTCACCCTCTTCAATCGAAACCGGGAGCGGGCCGCGGCCCTGGCCGAAGACCTCTCCGCCCGCGTCGCGGACTGGCCTGACCGACCCGGTCGCCCCGATCTGCTGATCAACTGCACCCCCATCGGCCAGGCGCCGCACGCCGATGAATCGCCCATTCCCGCGGACCGCCTGACCGGCTTCACCGTGTTCGACACGGTCTATGTTCCCCACGACACCCGCCTCACCCGCGACGCCGCGGCGGCAGGCGGCAAGGTCATTCGCGGCCTCGACCTGTTCCTGGCCCAGGCGGCGCGGCAGTGTGAGGCGTGGACGGGGAAGGCCGCGCCGATCGAGGTCATGCGCGCGGCGGTGGGGGCGAATGGCCTTAAGCCATAAGCCGTAAGCCATAAGCTGTAAGCCGTGAGCCATGGGCGAGTTCGGCCCTTGTTCGCACCCCGCGCTTCGGCTAGATTCCCGGCATGGCGAAGAAGAAGCCTGCGAGCAGGGAGGCCGCACCCGCCGTCGCGCCCGCGCCTGCGGCCAGCCCCCGTGCCGCCCGGCCCTCCGCGCTCATCGACACCCGCGTCATCTACTGCGGCGACAATCTGGACCAACTCGCCAAGCTGCCCGACGGCTGCATCGACCTGATCTACATTGATCCACCCTTCAACTCCAACCGCAACGACGAGGTCTTCTGGGGCGAGACCAAGGAGAAGCGGGCCTTCGAAGACCGCCACGCCAGCACGGCGGCCTACATCGACTACATGCGGCCCCGCTGCGTGGAACTGGCCCGGGTGCTGAAGAAGACGGGGAGTTTTTATTGCCATTGCGACTGGCAAGTGAGCCAAAACTGAGGAACTCGACGGTTTTGTCTGATTAGGAGGCACCTTTTCCTATGGCCAAGAATAAAAAGAAGGTATCTGCTGCCGTCGATACGAAGGATGCGAGTGAGGGCGGCCCCGGCTCTAAGTTCCCGCGGCATTCGCTTCCGAAAGCGCTTCGGATCCCGGGGGCCATTCTGGAACAGAACGCGGGAAGGGCCTGCCCCGACGAGAAGGCGGCTGAGTACGCGAAGGTCGGCTATCACGGCCCCACTAAGGTGGAGATTAGTTCTGCGATAAAGTTCGGGCTCCTCGATCGCCCGGCCGATGGGGAGGTGGGGCTAACCGAGCTCGGTAAGAAGATTCTGCGACCTCAAAAACCCAGCGACGAAATCGACGGGCTTCGCGAGGCTGTCCAGAATGCGCCGGTCGTTTCTGCCGTTTACTCGCACTATCGCGGGGAGAATCTACCCGAGGCCAAGTTTCTCCAAAACGCGCTGACGGACACCTTCAAGGTTCCGGCCAGCAAGGTCACTGAATTCCTTGACGTGTTCACGGAATCTTTGAAGGCGGCCCAGCTGATCGAGGAACGCGATGGTAAATCGCGCGTCCTCGACGTAACCCACACAAGCGCCGCGCCAACGGACAACTCAAAGGTTCTACAAAAGCTCGGGAGGGCAGCGGACGTCTCGTCGGGTGATTCGTGCTTCGTCATCATGCCGTTCGCAGCGCCAATCGGCAACTACTACACCGCAGTTTATGAGCCTGCGATTCGAAAGGCTGGCCTGACTCCGGCGAGGGCCGACAGCGATTTGTTCGGCACGGGAAAGATCATTGACCAAGTCTGGCGAGGCATTACGGACGCCAAAGTACTAGTTGCGGAGCTTACTACCCGCAATGCTAATGTCTTCTACGAGCTGGGGCTCGCTCACGCATTGAAAAAGCCCGTCGTGCTCATCTCGGCGACCGATCAGGACGTGCCGTTCGACCTGCGGCACATACGCGTGATCTATTATGACACATCCGATCCGTTCTGGGGCCAGAAGCTTATCGACAAGGTCGCAGAAAACGTCTTGTCCGCGATTACGAAGCCGGAGGAGGCTTTGTTCGAGAGTATTCTGTCAAAGTGATCTGCAATGCTACAGGACGGCACCTGGCGCTATGAGCCCAACAACATTGTGCTCTGACGCATCTATCCCGTCGGCACCAAGCCGACCGAGGCCATGACCAAGGGCAAGAAGGACCACACCGACAGCATGTTTGCCGACGACTGGTTCCCGATTCAGGTCAAGCAGGCCGACCGCGTCGGCCGCCCAGACATTGACTCGTTCGAGGCAGCAATGCATCGCGAAAACCGGCAGCGCGGCTTCTTCGTCGCCTTCGGCTATTCGTCCGACGCAGAGCGCGAATGCGCCGCCTTCCACAAGAAGTCCGGCCGGATCATCAAGCTCATCACCGTGCAAGAGATTCTCGACGAACAGCACGTGCAGAAGATGTAGCCGGATCAGCAAATGAAGATAATTGCGAAAGAATCCCCGCTCCGACGGCTTCCCGTGGAATTAGACCCGACCCAGGCCAGTTTCTTGGACGCGATTAGGCTAACGTCTGAACTCGGCGGTCTCGCTTATTCAAGACTTACATACAATCTTCAAGTCATTGGATCGAGAGAAGGTGAAGAATGGCTCGGTCCGGGCGACGCTGCCTCGGTTTTTCTCGACGCGTGGTCGGTCGTCGATGCACTGCACCGTCTTCGCGAAATCCTGCTTCAAATGAAGGGGATAAAGAGACGTGGCCCCAAATGGGAATTGTTCAGACGCTCTACAGACGGCGTCGCAAACCTACGAAACACCGTTCAACACCTTAACAACGAATTAGCAGACATGGCAAAAAATCGCTGGTCGCCGTGGGGGAGGCTTAACTGGCTTCAACTCGTCGACCTGGAATTGCTCTTAGTTCGCGCGTACTTTCTTTGTCCGGGACGAATACAAAGCGGGACGCATCCTGTGCCAAACCCATGCAATCTCTCGTTTTATGGCATGGTCGATCATGTTCATCTCTTTTCAAAGAATGACGAATTCGATTTGAGTCGCGCTGTCCGTCATGCCGCGGATGTAATCCAAATAATCGAGGATTCGTTGACGAGGACTTTTCCAGCATCAAACTGGTCCGGATCGGACCTGCTGGCCGTAATCGAGTTTCAAATGAATTCGGATGGGCCGGTATCCGGGCCGGCCCCGATTACTCGGGAAGCGGGTTGAGGAAGTTGGAGAGAGAATTTGCATGGACGCGCCATCAAGACCCACGGAGGGGCTGGCCGCTTCGATTTGAAGGAATACCGGTTTTGCGGAGTCGAGCGTCCAGATCAACGAACGTAGTTTGAGGCCCATTGCCTCGGCAATCGCATGGGAGCGAAGGCGATTGATTGCGGACAAGGCCACGTTGTGTGGATACCGGGCATCAGGCTCGGCGTGGTAAAAGAAAGCCTTGGCGAGTTTTTCGAGCGCCATCTGGAGTAATTGCAACCGGTGGTGCTCGCCGATGAAATTCTCATCGGCTTCACCGGATGCGATGTATGCGCGAAAGTCGGCAAGCGCCTGTTCGGCATAAGCGCGCGGCTTGCTAGGCATGCTCGACCTTCACCGCGCTCTTCAGATCACCCCAATCCTTGTTGAGTTTCAATTCTCCATTCCGAAGTCGAACCCACTCGTCCTGGGTAATCTGAACGACTTCGGATCGAAATGGAAAATCGTGCGCGGGCCCCATGGGAAACACTGGAACGATGTACTCCGTTCCATTCGATTGGGTATTCCGCTGCACGGAACTCTCAGGGAACTCGCTGCTGACCTCGATTAGCCGAACAACCTTCTCCTGCGGATCGTGAATATGGAAGATCTCCACAGAACTCAGCCCTTCGGCGTGGGCCGCCGCGAGAACGTTGACGGCGCTGCCGTAGTTTTTGGGAACCGATTCGAGGTCCGTGGATGGATGACTCATATGAAAAATATTAGCATTGCCAGTGAGTGAATACAATCTGAGATTTGGACGGCCGCATCTCGACCACCGTGTGCTGCGTCATGGCCAAGCGGCGGGTGAAGCGGCCCCGACCCATGGCGACCATGGGCTCCCGGGATTCGCCTGGTTGTCGGACGTGAGGGGCGATTGGGCAACTGGCTTCCTCGTGAAATTCGGCCCTCTGCCGGGCGGCGGATTCTCGGCGAATGTCACTACCGGCGGCAGCGGTATCAACGCGGCCGATGCGGCGCTGGTCGATGCGATTGTGAACAGCAAGGGGAATGGGTCGACGAATCGCGCGATGGCGCGGAAGTAGGCCCAAACCGGCCATTGGCCGGTTTCACACATCACTGGCCATTGGCCAGTGCCACAATAGAAGCGAATGACGCCCCGGGACCAACGCATTCCGCTGCCCGGGGCGTCGCTTTGTCCTGAGCTTATGGCTTACGGCTTATGGCTTACGGCTTACGGCTGATGGCTGACGGCTGAAGGCTTGCTCAAGGCTCACGGCTCACGGCTCGCATCTCCCCCCCGCCCCCGCCGGGTGAACGTGCGGACAGAAATCCCCGCCCCGGCCTGATCGGCCAATTGACCCGGCGTCGAATTGCCGACATGATGATACCTTGCAACGCGTGAGGCTGACGCGCGAGAGGGCCGGCTGGCGATCGCTCATGAAATTCCTGTTCACGTCAGACCTGTACATTGATCGCGACCATCTCGGTCGATTCGTCAAAGTTGCAGCGGCCACACATCCAGACCTGATGATCCTGGGCGGGAGCGTCCTGCCGGACGATTCGGCGCTGTCTCCGGACAAGATGGGGTTTGAACAACCCAATTTCGTGCGGGACCAGTTCAAGACCCAGATTCAGAAGGCACGCCAGGCGGCGGGCAATGCCCCGGTCTTCGTCCTTCACGGCAACCGCGACTGGGGCAGCAGCGTGACCGCGATGGCGGAATTGGCGGCGCAGAAGGAACTGTCCGTGCTCTCCGTGACGGCGCCCCTGCAGGAAAAGGGTGTCGCGTTCATCGGGTGCCCCTTTACGCCGCCGACCGACGGGTTCATGAAGGACCTCGAACGGCTCGATCGCAAAGGCGACAAGCCGCCCTTTCTCGGGGGTGGCCGGTGGGACCCGCGCTTTTCCCGGGTGGCAACGCATGGTGCGCCGGTCATCTTTGCGAAGAACCCTTCCATCGAAGAGGAATTGGACAAACTGACCCCGCCCGCCGGGCCGTGGGTCTTTGTCGCCTACGCCCCACCCCATCACACCGCGTTGGATCAGAAACACTCCGGACGGCACGTCGGTTCGCATGCTGTCCGTGCCGCCATCGAGCGGACCCAGCCGCTGCTGTCGCTGCATGGACAGATCACCGAATCTCCGAAGATCACCGGGCGGATTCAGGACCGGATCGGCCGGACGACCTGCGTCAACCTCGGGCAGACCTTCGGCGTACTGCAATACGCGGTGATTGAGATCGACGCGGCGGCCGGTTCCATCAAGTCGATTACGCCGGGGCAAGCGCGGTGAACCTGATCCTGATGGGCTATCGCGGGGCCGGCAAGACGACGGTCGGACAGATGCTGGCCAGGCGAATCGGTTGGAAGTTCGTGGATACCGATGCCGCCGTCGTCGAGAAGGCCGGCCAGGGCATCGCGCAGATATTCGCGAACGAGGGCGAGGCCGGGTTTCGCCAGCGCGAGCGCGCCGCCCTGCAGAACCTGCGAAAATTCGATCGACAGGTCATCGCCCTGGGCGGCGGAACCGCGGCAGAACCGGAAAACCACAGCCTCATTCGGCGTCTGGGCAAGACCGTCTGGCTGCGTGCCCCGGCCGTGGTCTTGTGGTCGCGCATTTCGCGGGATGAGGCGTCAGCCGCCAATCGGCCCAACCTGACGCCGACCGGTGGCCTGAAAGAGATCGAGTCCGTGCTGGCGACGCGCGAACCGCTGTACGAAGCGCTGGCCGATCACATCGTGGACACGTTCACCATGAACGCCGTGCAGGTGGCCGAGGCGATCGAACTCTGGCACGAAGCCTGCGATTCCGCCGACGAATAGGTCAGGGAGGATGACCCCCCGGTGAGCAGCCCCGAATTCTGGATTCTCCCAATTGCCATTCTGGGCGCGTGCGTCGGCAGTTTTCTTAACGTAGTCATTTATCGACTTCCGCGCGGGCTGTCGGTCGCACAGCCGCGGTGGTCGTTCTGTCCGCAGTGCGAGCAGCGCATCCGCCCGTCAGACAACATTCCCCTGCTGGGCTGGCTGCGCCTGTCCGGACGGTGCCGCGATTGCGACAACCCCATACCACCGGTGTACCCGCTCATCGAGGGGCTGACCGCCATCCTGTTCGTGGCCGTCTGGGATGCCGCGATGGTGGCCCGCGTGGTGTCGCCGTCCACGCCAACGGCGACCATGCTCCAGACCTGGCCGCTGGCGCTATCGCTCCTGTTTCTCTTTTCCAGCCTGATGGCGATGGCGGTCATGGACCTTGAGACCTACACCGTCGACATTCGTCTCTGTAATCTTGCGGTGGCCGTGGGCGTGGCCTGTCAGATGGCATGGGGTTTCAGCGAACATCGGACCGCGGGCCCGTTGATCAAGTCCCTTGACGAGGCCTTGCCTCCGGTGGTCGTGATTGCGGCGGTTGCCGCCGGGTTGGCGTGGTTGGGCTGGGAACTGATCCTGCGGTGGACGGGCTTTTTCAGGGAGTCGCCGCAGGACGAGTCATTGCAAGCCGATGGCGATTCGCCGGTGAATCCAGAACCGCCCCTCGACGCAATGGGCGACGCGCCCTCTTCCCCGACGGCGCTGCCGGATGAGGTGAAGCGCGGCAAGGATGGCGCTCTGTATGGCATCCTGGCCATCGCCGCGGTCGCCGTAGCGCTGTGTGTGTGGGTGTATGCGTACCCTGCCTGGCCGTCATTGATGGGTATCACTTCCGGACAGGTCCGTGGCGTCGTTGTGTTGTTTGTCTTGATGACCGCCCTGATCGCTGCGTCGTTGACCCCGCGCGAGGCTGACGCGGAGGTGGTTGCGGAGATCGAATCGCAACGAAGCGCGGCCCGGTCGACGGCGATTCGAGAATTGGCGGGATTTGCTCCCGCGTTGATCGCAGCAGGCGCGGCTGTTTGGTGGCTGAACCGACAGGGTCGCGTCGCCGAAGACTGGTCGAAGGCCGGTTTGCCCTTTCTCGCCGACGGGGCGCTGGCGGACCCGGTTTCGCTTGGACTACATGGTCTGGCCTCCGCCGTACTGGCCGCGGCGTTGGGCTGGGTCGTTCGAATCCTAGGCACGCTGGCCTTCGGCAAGGAGGCATTTGGCACCGGCGACATCTACATCCTCGCCGCCATCGGCGCGGCCGCCGGATTCTGGATCGCGTTCATTGGGTTCTTCCTAGCCGCATTTCTCGCCTTGGCCGGGGTTGCGATCATGCTGTTTCGACGGCGGGCCAAGGCCGTGCCATTCGGACCGTGGCTGGCCCTGGGGTCGTTCCTGGCCCTCTACCTGCGGCAGCCACTGGGCCAGACGGTGGCGCCCGTTCTGCGTTTCATGTGGGGTCGGCTCATCGGCCTGCCCGACACGATGCTCTGAACGCAACAGTTCCCCTTCGTCCCGGCGATTTCGGCCGATTCACCAGCCATTCGGCGGTATTTACGTCCGAAAACGCTTGACCACACCGGCAATATCTGCTACACAATCCGCACGCCAAACCTGCGGCATCCAAAAATTGCGGGCGTTTTGTTCAAAATGTGGAGGAACACCATGATGGCACGGACGACACGCGTTCGAATTTGTTCAACCCTGGTCCTGGCGCTGGGCGCCCTCACGTTTGGCGCCGGTTGCGGCGCCGATGCGAAGGACAAAAAGATCGCCGACCTCACCGCCGAGAACGAGCAGTTGCGGCGCGACATCGGCGACCGCGACAAGCAGTTCGCCGACTGCACCCAGCGCGAAGAAGACGCTCGTCGCACAATTGACGACCTGAACAGCCAACTCGCCATGGCGCGCTCGCGGCCGATCAGTTCGCCGACGCCGATCGTCACCAACACGCCGGCCAGGCCGACCGTCACGAACGACGGCTGGGTCACCATGCCCGACTTCGACATGATCTCGATCGAGGGGTCGGTGCTCTTCGAATCCGGCCGGGCCGACGTTCGCCCGCAGGCCAAGTCGACGCTTGACAAAATTGCGTCGACCATCCGCTCCCGGTACAGCGATCGCGACATTTATGTCTTTGGTCACACCGACAACGAGCCGATCCGGAAGAGCAAGTGGAAGGACAACTGGGAACTGGGCGCGGCCCGCTCGCTGGCCGTCCTCCGCCAGTTGCACAACTCGGGCATCTCCTATTCCAACCTCGTTCAGGCCAACTGCGCCGAATACCGCCCCACCGTTCCAAACGCGGGCGAGGCCGGCAAGAAGCAGAATCGCCGCGTCGAGTTCTACGCCGTCAAGCGCAAGGGCGCCATGGCTTCGCGAACCACCGGCATGGACTACAACGAATAAGGCGGTTGCATCCATCGCCGGCGCAGTCGCGCCAATCGCAGGACACAACTGGGGCGAACGGCCGGACGCGGTCGTTCGCCTCGTTCCTTATCCGCGGCCCGGCCGATGACAGTGCAGGTATTCACGGAGGATGGACATGATCTGCGTACTGGATTGCGAGTCGGCCGAGACGCAACCGCTCACCCGGGCCCTCGGCGAACTCGGCGTCACGCCGACGCTGGTCCGCCATGCCGACGGCCTGCTTCGCGCCTCACGGCTTATCATTCCACCACTGCAGTCGATCCCGCGCGCGACACGGGCCCTCCGCGACGGCGGGCTGGTCACGCCGCTGATCCGCGTGATGACCTCCGGCACGCCGGTGCTCGCCATCGATGGCGGATTTCACCTGCTTTTTGACGTTTGTCACGACGACGGCCAGCACATGGGCCTCGGGCTGATCCCGGGCAAGGTGACGAAAATGGAGTACGGCCCCCACCCGGCCGCCAGGCACTTCACATTGCCCCACCAGGGCTGGAACCAGGTCCGTTGGATGAGCCACTGCCCCATCGGATCCGGTCTCTCTGACAACGACTATTTCTTTTTCGATCATGCCCGCCATGCCGAGCCGCTCGATGAAAACGTGGTCGTCGGCAAGACCAACCACGGCCTGGACTTCAACGCGGTCACCTGGTCGGGCAATCTCTTCGGCACCCAGTTTCAGCCCGAGCGCTCCAAGGAATCCGGACTGCGATTGCTGGCCAATTTTCTCGCCATCTAACGCAACAACGGCACGACCCGTCGCGATCTGGCGTTCGGGCGTTGCTTGACTGCACAGACCCCGCGCCGCCCCTTATCATCCCCACGAGCGGCAGACGATCGGCGGGCGACCCCGGCCGGATCGAATCAACCCGTTGACGCGCAAAAACTCGAGGGCACCTCATGGTTGTGGGCGAACTGACTCAGGAATGCGAATTGCTCGTCATCGGCGGCGGGCCCGGTGGATATGTGGCGGCGGCGGCGGCGGCGGACATGGGCCTGCAGACGGCGCTGGTGGAGATGGCCGAGGTGCCAGGCGGCGTGTGTCTGCGGGAGGGGTGCATTCCCAGCAAGGCGCTGCTTCATGTTGCCAAGATCATCGACGACGCAGCCCACGCCGAGAGTTTCGGCGTCGAGTTTGGCGCACCGAAGACCGATGTCGCGAAATTGCGCGGCTGGAAGAACGGCGTCATTCGAAAACTGGCCGGAGGGGTCAAGTCGCTGCTGGCAGGGCGCAAGGTCGAATACATCACTGGTCGCGCCGAATTCGAGAATTCCAAGACCGTTCGACTCGAAGGCTCCGAGGTCGCGCGAATCAAGTTCAAGCACTGCATCATCGCCACCGGCTCGCGGGCCCGTACCCTGCCGCCGGCGCTCATGCCGCGCGAACTGTGCTGGGATGCGGCGGATGCCCTGCGGCTGGACGAGGTGCCCGGGAAATTGCTGGTGATCGGCGGCGGCTACATCGGCCTGGAATTGGGCCAGGTGTATGCATCGTTGGGCAGTGAAGTGACCGTGCTGGAAGCCCTGCCCGCCATATTGGCCGGGGCCGATCCCGATCTGACCAAGCCCCTCATCAGCAAACTCCGAAAGCAGTTCAAGGAGATCATCACCGGCGCCAGTCTGACCGGCGCCAAGAAGAAGGGCAACGGCGTCGAGGTGGCCTATACCCTCAACGGTCAGTCCAAGACTGACGTCTTCGACCGGGTCCTCGTGTCCGTGGGCCGGCGGCCCAATTCAGACAACATTGGCATTCAGCACACCAAGGTCAAGGTCAACGATCGCGGATTCATCGAGGTCGATCCCGCTCGCCGAACGACCGACCCCAAGATCTACGCCATCGGCGACGTGGCCGGCGACCCCATGCTGGCTCACAAGGCCATGCGCGAGGCCAAGGTCGCGGTTGATGCGATCTGCGGTCATCCCGCCGTGTTCGACCCCGCCTGCATTCCCGCGGTGGTCTACACCGATCCCGAGGTGGCCTGGTGCGGCGTGACCGAGGCCGAGGCCACCGCCAAAGGCATGGACATCAAGGTCACACGCTTCCCGTGGGGCGCGTCCGGCCGCGCGGTGGCCATGGGGCGAACCGACGGCATCACCAAGATGATTTTCGACGCCAAGACCCAGCGGCTGCTGGGTGTGGGCATCGCCGGGGCCCATGCCGGCGACCTGATCTCCGAGGCCGTGCTGGCGTTGGAAATGGCGGCCGTGGCGGAGGACATCAGTTCCTCCATTCACCCGCATCCCGCCACCAGCGAGACCCTGGCCGAAGCGGCGGAGGCCATGTTCGGCAAGGCGATACACGGTTCGCATTAGTTGCGTCCTCACTCCGTCGAGGATGACGGATGCGACTTGCAACGGCCTCGACCCGCCGCGTCGGGTGAACCACGCGTGGCCGCTGACGGACGCTTACAATTCTGGCTGGCAGGTGTTCCAAAGCCGGGCACGCCTGACGGGAGCCCTCATCGTGCGCTTCGAGGAATGCCATCGATTGCTGGGCGTGCTCCCCAGTGCGACGCAGCGAGAAATCCACCGCGCCTACAAACGCCTGGCCATGCGGCTGCATCCGGACCACACCGGCAACGATCCGGAGGCCCGGCGGCAATTCTGCGAGGTCACTGAAGCCTACACCCGTCTCAGTGATGCATTGCGATCCGGCATCCCCACGCGCGACCCGCCGGTCTGCGGCCGATGCGGGCGTCAGGCGAAACTCTATGCGGGGTTGTACCACCAGTCGTACTGCGCCGACTGCCTGCTCAACCAGCGCCGGCGGTTCCTGCCCGCCCCGCCGCTGGTGGTCGTTCGCTGCGTCGCCGCATTCGTGCTGGTGGCTTGCGCGGCCTACTGCACCTGGGTTGCCTGGACCTACGGGAATCTGACTCACGCCCTCATCACGATCGGCGCCGCCCTCGCGGCGCTGGTGATGCTCAGCATTAACGTGCTGTCGGCATCCAAGATCGACAGCGCCGTTCGCATTTTCACGTCGCCGCGCGACCGACGTCCTTGAGCAGCAACAACCGCGGCTCGGTCATGTCCTCGATCGCGTAGCGCACCCCCTCGCGACCGAGACCGCTGTCTTTTACACCGCCGTACGGCATGGCGTCGACCCGCACGCTGGGCACGTCGTTGATGACCACGGCCCCCACTTCCATCGCCCGCAGCGCGTGAAACGCCTTGTGGATGTCGCGCGTAAAGACACCGGCCTGCAAGCCGTACGCGCCGGCGTTCACGCGGCCGCACACCGCCGCGAATTCGGTGAATGGCTCCAGAATGGCCACCGGGCCGAATGCCTCGCGGCAGGAAATCGACACGCGGTCGGGCACCGCCTCCAGCAGGGTGGCATCAAAGAACGCCCCGTTTCGCCCGCCTCCGCACAGGATTCGCCCGCCCTGGGCAACGGCCTCGGAGACCCATTGCTCGATCCGCCGGGCATCCTCCTCCGTGATCAGCGGACCGAGAAATGTCGCTTCTTCCAACGGCTCCCCCGCCCGCAACCTGCCCGCCGCCGCAACGAGCCTCGCCTTCAGTTCGTCGTAAATCGACGCATGAATAAAAATACGCTGCACGCTGATGCACGATTGCCCGGATTGATAAAACGCGCCGATGGTGAGCCGGTCGGTCACGCGATCGAGATCGGCGTCTGCATCGACGATGCAGGCGGCATTTCCGCCCAGTTCCAGCACGACCTTCTTTCTGCCGGCCCGGGCCTTCATTTTCCAGCCGGCCTCCGGGGAGCCGGTGAATGAGAGCAGTTTGAGTCGTTCGTCGGTGGTCAGGGCGTCCGCAGCCTCGCGCGTGCAGGGAAGAATGCTGAATGCGCCAAGCGGCAGCGCCGTCTCGGCCAGAATCTCACCCAGCACCAGCGCCGAGACAGGCGTGTACGATGCCGGTTTGAGCACCCAGGGGCACCCCACCGCGATCGCCGGAGCCACCTTGTGCGCCACCAGGTTGAGCGGGAAGTTAAACGGGCTGATGAAGGCGCACGGCCCCACCGGCACGCGGATGCAAACGCCCTCAAGACCGGCGCCGCGCGGCGACACATCCAGCGGCAGGTACTCGCCGTTGATCCGCGTCGCCTCCTCCGCCGCGATGCGAAAGGTGTCCGTCGCGCGGGCGACTTCTCCGCGTGCATCGCGAATCGGTTTGCCGGACTCGATGGCAATCACCGCGGCCAACTCGTCCTTGCGCTCGCAGATTCGCCGCACGACATGATGCAGGACCTCGGCCCGCTCGTACGCCGGCATCGCACGGCAAGATGCAGCGGCGTCGGTCGCCGCGGCAATCGCCTCATGAACGAGTCGTTCATCTGCCACCGAGACCTGCGTGACAGTCTGGCCTGAAAACTTGTTCAGCACCGGCAGTGAGGTGGCGGTCGATCTGGCCTGGTTGGCGATGTAAAGCGGGTAATTCGGTTTCACGGCGATACCTCGATTCTCAATGCGAAGAAGTCGCACGCGGCTTGAGCGCCGTTACCATTGTGGCCCGCGCAGCCGTGCTCTAAACTCAAAACGCAACGGGTTGCTTCGTAGAGGCTGTCTCAGGAGGCTCCACTGGAATCGTGCGCGGCGTCCGACCCCGCGCTACCGTTGCGGGGTCCTGAGACGCGCACCTGGAATTCGCAGAGGTTTCACGATCCATGCCGATTCATCCCACGGCGATCATCGACTCACAAGCGCATGTCCCCGCCTCCGCTGACATCGGCCCGCACGTTGTCATCGAGGGGCCTGTCAAACTGGGCGAGCATGTGAAAGTCTATCCCAACGCGTACCTTTCTGGCTGGACCGAGATCGGCGACCGCGTGCAGATCCATCCCGGCGCCGTGGTGGGACACTTGCCGCAGGACTTTCATTTCGGCGGCGAGCGGTCCTATTGCCGGATCGGCGCCGGCACCATTATTCGCGAATTCGCGTCGATCCACCGCGGTACCCAGCCCGAATCCTGGACCACGCTCGGGGAGGACTGCTTCATTCTTGGATACGCCCACATCGGACACAACTGCTCGGTTGGAAATCGTGTCAAATTGTATAATTGTGGCTGCCTTGCCGGTCATGTCACCGTGGACGACGACACCATCGTCAGCGGCTACAGCATGGTTCACCAGTTTGTTCGCGTTGGCAGCGGCTGCATGATCGGCGGCGGTGCGCGGGTCATGCAGGACGTGCCGCCATTCATGACCTGCCTCTTTGAGAACAAGGTCGTGGGTTACAACTCCATCGGCATGCGCCGCTCAAAGCGGTTCACGGCGGAGGAGGTTCTGGAAGTCCGCACTATCTTCAAAACGCTGTACCGCAGCGGCCTGCACTTTCAGAAGGCGCAGCAGCAGGTCATCGCGACGGCTGCCACGCCCGCCGGGCGGCGAATCGCCGAGTTCCTTCAGGGCGAGACCCGTCGCGGCTACGCAGGCCCGCTTCGACCCGGCGACGGCGAGTACACCCCGCCCGAAGACGCCGGCGACATTTGACCGACACTTGCCAGTCCGCCTCGAACGCATGATGATCTGACCCATCGTCCGGAGCCGCCCGCATGCCGTTGGGTCTAAACCTGTTTTCCGCGCGCCTTGGCTTCGACGGCGGACTCTTTCTGGCCGACTACAAGGCCGTTACCGCGCGGCGCCCCGTCGATTCAATTCCCACGCCGAATCGGCTCAATATTCCGCTCCGACATCGCGCCGATCTGTCGACCCATCCGCTCGCCGCCGTTGGACAGCGTCTTCTCGGCGGCGAACTCATCGCAGCGCCGGGCGACGCCAATGGCGTGGGCGTTCCCGCTCCGACGTCGGGTACGGTCACCGCCCTCTCCCGGGTCTGGTCCGCCCAGGATGGTTACCTGCCTTCGGCCATCTTTGAGCCGGACGGGCGCGACGAGCGCGTCCCCGCGCAACTGTCGTGGGAGGATGACTCAATATTGGCCATGCTGGCCCGCGGCGCGGCGATGTGCTGCAACCCCCGATTGCCCGCTCACGTCGTCCTGCGCAAAGCGGTTTCTGCCGCCGTCAACACACTCATCGTCAACGGCATGGAAACCGAGCCGTACCTCACCGCGGACCTTCGTGCGCTGGTCGAAATGCCGGGGCGAATGGTGGATGCCGCATGCGAGATTGCGGACGCCGTGGGCGTCACCCGCGTGATCATCGCCCTGCCCGATCGACATCGGCGGGTCTTCAAGCGCATCGCCGGCGAATCGGTGGCGCGGTTTGTCGAAGTCGTCGCACTTCCAGACAAATATCCACAATGCCATCCGATCATCCTTGCAAAGACGCTGCTCGATTTGGATACGCCGCCCGGCGGGTCCACGCTGGACATCGGCGCGCTGGTGCTGACGCCGGGCGCGCTGCGGCCCATTGCCGACGCGGTGTTTGACGACCGACCGATGACCCATGTGGTCATCTCGGTCGCCGGTGATGCGGTGGTCTCACCGGGCACTTATCGCGTGCCCATCGGGATGGACTTTGATTCCATCGGCCGGCACGTTGGCCTGAACACCGACGCCCCGACCATCGTGTCGGGCGGACCATTCACCGGAGTACACGTTCCACGCGGCGATTCGGTCGTCACGTCGACCACCACCGCCGTTCTCTTTTTTGCACACCAGCCCCACGGCGATCCCATGGCCTGTGTTCATTGTGGCTGGTGTGTCGAGGATTGCCCCGTCGGCGTTTCACCGGTCGAACTGTCGCAGTTGGAATTGCAGGCGACCTGCTCACCCGACGCAGTGCCCCAGTTGCGAGCCTGCATCGACTGCGGCCTGTGTACGTTTGTCTGCCCTGCGCGACTGCCGCTGGCCGCCACCATCAAGCGTTGCCGAGGTCGGTTTGCAGATTACCCGGAGGGCGGGGCATGATTGCGCCGACAATCGCCGCGCTCGAGTACCCCCGATCCGCCCCGTTCAAGACCGGCGGCAGCGACCACGCGGAGATCCTGCGCTCGTGGCTCTACGCCGCCGCGCTTCCCGCGATGGCGGGCGTCGTCCTGTTCGGTCGCACCGCCCTGATCGTTATTGGCGCGTCGATCGGTGCTGCTCTGATCACCGACTTCCTCATGGATCGCCTGACCCGGCGGCGGCAGCGCAGCGACACGCTTCATGTCGCACTCCTGGCTCTGCTGCTCGCGCTGACGTTTCCGGCGCAAGCGCCGTGGTACATCCCGGCTTTTGCCGCATTCATCATGGTCACGGTGAAAGCGGCCTTCGGCGGCATCAGTCACTGTCTGTGGCATCCGGCCCTGATCGGCCGTGTCGTGGTGCAATTCCTGTTCACCCAGCAATTGGCCCTCACCTTTGCCGGAGCACCGGTCTCTGGTCCGGTCCTTGCACCGCAGCACCTCGTGAGCGGGCAACTGGAATTGGCCCGTCGCTTTGCCGCCACGGAGTATCTGGGCTGGCGCGAAGCGGGCCTGGAAGAACAGCAAGCCCATGCGTTCGAAACGGTGCGTCCGCAGCAGGTGCTTCGGCTGTTTGCGGATGGACACATTTCAAAAGACACAAGTCTCTGGAAGAACGATCCGCCGCTTCGGATCACACCCCTTCTGCGGGACTACCTGCCACCCTGGGGCGACACCATCCTCGGCGCCGTGCCGGGCGCCATCGGGGAGACCACGAGCCTGGCCCTCGTGGTGGCCGGGCTCTACCTGATCTACCGCGGCCACCTCCGATGGCAGTTGCCGGTCGCGGTGATCCTGGGGGCGGCGGTGGCCGCGGCGATCATGCCGATCTCCATCGGCGCAAACGGCTCGTACCGGTGGGTGCCGGCACTCGTTTTCGAAGAGGGGCGCGCCGTCGGCCTGGCGTATGTGTTGTTTCATCTCACGGCCGGACAGTTGCTGATCTGCGCTTTTCTGCTGGGCGGAGAGATGCTGCTGTCACCTTTGCGCGCCCGCGGGCAGTTCCTGTTTGGCGCCGGCATCGGCGTGCTGACCATTTTCCTGCGACTGTATGGCCCACTCGACGGTGAGGGCTACTGGGCCGTGCTGGCCATGAACTCAATCGTGCCCATGATCGACCAGCGTCTGAAAAGACCGGTGCTGGGGATCGACGACTGACCGGAATGGGTAGGGAACACGAACGACTCGGGCTACGGCTTGCCGAGGGCCATCTGTGGGCCACGGAAAGAGGCATGGCATTCGTTGCAGGTGTGGGTGATCTCGTTCATTTTCGCGCCGAGGGCCTGCGTCTTGCGCTGCCGGGCCAGTTGTTCGAGTTCAAGGCATTGTTCCTGAAGGCGTCGCGACATGTTGTCGAACACGCGGCGACTCTCGGCGTTCATCTGCATGTCCTTGAAGGCCGCCGGAAGGACGCGGGCATCGGCCGCCAGTTCCGCTGCAGATCGGGCCACGCGTTCAATGCGCTCGTCGGCGTCCGCGGCGACGGCGGCGCCTGCAGCATCAGCCTGAAGCCGCTCAATCTCAAGCCGGCTCAGGCCGTGCATGATCACCCGCAGACGCGGATTGTCCACGAGATGTAGCCCATGTCCGTCGTCCAATTCGCGTGATTGGAGGGATTCGACCGGTGCGGGCTCATGCTGTGAACATGCGATATAGCCACCTGTCGCAATGATAAGGCAGATCGAAATAAGTGCTCGGGCCATCGTCGTGCCGGACATGTGGACTCCCTCCCTGGAATCGGGTCATTCGGCGCTTATCGTTCCAACACGGGCATCATACGCCGATTCAGCCCAACGGCGACATGGCTGCGCCTCCCACCCTCGATCCCGGCCGAATAGGCATGGGCCACATCGCCCGCGCCTTGTTTGTAATGCGTGCCGGGCTGGCCGAGTGCCGGAGCCCACGAACTCGCTATCGCCTGGGGCTTGCTTCGACTGGCTCACCCAATCCTCCGACACCTCGACACCTTGACACCATCACACTCCAAACCTAAACGCCACCCCGCCCGCTATCATGTCCGCGACGGTTTGAAACGACCTTGAGGCCCGCGCAGGAGTCCGGACAGGTGTTCTACCCCTTCTTCGATGTGCCCAAGATCGGCGGCGGATTGTTGATCGCCGTGGTCGCGATTCTGCACGTGGTGGTGGCGCACTTTGCCGTCGGGGCGGGTTTGTTCATTGCCGTGGCGCACACGCTGGCCCTGCGGCGCGGCGATGCGCTGGTCCTGCGATTTCTGAGAGACAACAGTCGCTTTCTCGTGCTGCTCGCGTTCATCTTTGGCGCGGTCTCCGGCGTGGGCATCTGGTTCACCATCGCCGTGGTCAGCCCCCGGGCGACCAGCATTCTCATTCACAACTTCGTTTGGGGCTGGGCCATCGAATGGGTGCTGTTCGCGGTCGAGATCGTGGCGGGGTACTGCTATTACTACGGTTGGGATCGCCTTTCGCCCAAGCGGCATGTCACCATCGCTTGGATTTATGCCGTCGCCAGTTATGGAAGCCTCGTGGTCATCAACGGCATCCTCGCCTTCATGCTGACGCCCGGCGACTGGATGCGGGCGGTGGAGTCACAGCGCTTCGACGCGGCCTTCTGGTCCGGGTTCTTTAATCCGACCTACTTCCCCAGCCTGATGCTTCGCTCGCTCTCGGCGCTGGCGCTGGCCGGTCTGTTCGCCTGCGTGGTGGTCAACCTATCGCCGCGCTACAGCCGGGAAGAACGAACCCGGATCATCAATTACGCCGCGTACTGCCTCGCGCCGATGGCCCTGATGGCGCCGGTCTCGCTTTGGTACTTCAACAATGTGCCCGAGGCCTCTCGCGTCATGGCAGCCGGCGGCGCGATCGCGATGACGCTCTTTCTCGCCTTCGGCATCGTGTGCAGCCTGATGATCGGGGCCTACGCTTACTTCACGCTGATCCGCCACAAACAATACGTCAGTCTCTCGACTGCCCTGTTGTTGTCCGCGATGGCACTGGTGACCACCGGGGCGATGGAGTTCGTCCGCGAGGGCATTCGCAAGCCGTATGTCATTCGCGACTACCTGTGGTCCAACGGCATCGCCGACCGCGAGGCGGAGTATGGCCCGATCGCGCGGGCCGGGGCGCTGACGGCTGCGCCGTGGATCGTGGGCGATATCGACCTGGCAACGGCGGGTCGCAAGAAGCGCGGCGAACTGATCTTTCAGGCGCAATGTGCCGCCTGCCACACGCTCGACGGCGCCAACGGCATCAAACACCTGGTCGCCTACGGACGCGACATCATCCGCAACGACATCGAACACCTGCACGAACGCAAGCGGTTCATGCCGCCTTTCATCGGAACGGAGAATGACAAGGAGGATCTCGCCTCTTATCTATTCTCGCTGAACAACATCACGCATCCTCGCAAGATTCCGGCGTACGAGGGCGGGCGATGAAAGGGCTCGCGCGAATCTCAATGGTGCTGTTGGTCGTCGCTGTGACAGGCGCCGCGCCGGCCCAGGAGGAGTTCCCGGGCGGATTGATCGTGCGTTCCGAGGATGCGGCCAAACTGGGGACATCGCAACCGGCCACGACTCCTGCGATCCGACCGGCATCCCTTGTTCCGCCCAAGGACGAGTTCGGCTTGCCGGGTCCGATCTGGTTGTTTGAAATGCTGTTGCCGGCGACCTTCTTTCTGCACGTGCTTTTCATGAACGTCACGCTGGGGACCGCCCTGCTCGCAATTCCGATGACCGTGCTCGCCGGGCGTCGGCCGCATGTTCGCGTTGCCCTGGATGACCTCTACGCCGCATGGCCGGTCGCCATGTCGCTCACGATCACCACCGGCATCGCCCCCCTCTTGTTCGTTCAGGTGTTGTACGGGCATTTCTTCTTCGTATCGAGCATCCTGCTCGGCTGGCACTGGCTGGCGATCCTGGCCGCGCTAATGATGGCCTTCTATGGCATCTACCTGGCTAAATACTCGGCGGAACAGGCCGAACCTCCCAACGACACAGTGAATCCGCACCGGCCGACGCTCGTCCACTGGCTTGCCCTCGGCGTCATCGCGCTTTGCTGCATCTTCATCGCCGCGATGTTCACCGCAAATGCGACCTTGATGGTCATGCCCGACGCATGGAAGCGCGTGCACGAAGGCCGGCAGGCGGGCTGGCTGGTACACCCCATGTTCTGGCCGCGGCTGGCGCACAACCTCATCGGCTCACTGGCCGTGACCGGCATGTTCATTGCGATTCGCGCCCGGCTGGCGAGTATTGCCGAGGAGGACACGCGGATTAAGACAATCGCATTCGGCCTTTTGGTGGCGCTGGCGGCAACCTGCGTCCAGGTCGCCGATGGAATCTGGTTCGTTGTGGCGATCTTCCACGAGGTCGTTCACGCCTTCCATCAGCCCACGGCCGGCACGATCCTCTGGGCATTGGCCGTGTTGACCGCCGTCGCGCTGATCGTCAGCCTTTTCCGCGGACTCGACCACCCGGAGCGGCCGCGCTCGGTGTGGGTGCCGACCGGGCTGCTGGCGTTCATTCTCGTCGGCATGTCGGCGGGGCGCGAGCGCGTGCGGGTCGGCATGCTCAAACAACATGTCGACGCGCTCTATCAAGCCGGCGACGTGCGACCCCAGACCCTGACGATGATCTTGTTTGCCATCACGCTGCTCTTTGGGCTGGTATTAATCGCCCTGATGGTGCGGTGGATGTTTACCGCTCCGCAAAACGAGGCTACCCTTCCTCCGTGAGTGCCAAGCCGCCCGAGAAACCCGAGTCCGACCCTGGTCGCGCCGAACCGTCCCCGCCGGACCCGCAGCCGACCGTGTTCTACGACGATGACGATTCGCCCATCGAACTTGAGGGCATCGTCGACCCGTACGCCGCAATCGAGGCCGAGGCCGCGCCCGAGGAGGATCTCGAGGACGATGAGGACGAGATCCTGTCCCGGCCCGTGCCGTTGGGTGAAGGCGAACCGAGCCGCGCTCAACTGATCATCCGCCGCCGACTGCCCGGACGCCGCATCGACAAGTACCTGCATGGTCGATTTCGCAAACTGTCGCGAACGACCATACAGCGGCTGATCAAGCAGGGCGACATCACGGTCAATAAGAAGCCGACCAAGAACAGTTATGAGATGGAGGCCGGGGACGTCATCGATCTGGTTTTCCCGCCGCCCGAACCCTACGACGTTAAACCCGAGAACATCCCGCTCAACATCATCTACGAAGACGATTACGTCATTGGTCTGAATAAGCAGCCGGGCATCATCATGCACCCGGCGCGCAAGACCCAGGGCGGCACCATCGCCAATGCGCTGGCCTTCTACGCGGGCAGCCTGTCGCATGGCGATGATCCCTTCCGGCCCGGAATCGTCCACCGGCTGGATAAGAATACGACGGGCGTCGTCATCGTCGCCAAGACCGACGAGGCCCATTGGCGGCTGTCCATGCAGTTCGAGCAGCGCACCACCCAGAAGACCTACATGGCCGTGCTGCACGGCGCGCCGGAGTTTGACGAGGATGAAATCAGCGTCGCGATCGGAAAGCACCCGAATGTGCATGACCGATATGTTGCCACGGGTCTGGCCGAGCGGATCGGGGGTTCATTCCAGAAGAAACTCGGCAAGGAGGCGGTGACGCGCTACAAGGTGGTCGAGCGGTTCACCGGATACTCGGTCGTTCACCTGTTTCCCAAGACCGGCCGGACGCACCAATTACGCATACATATGTCGCATATCAAGCATCCGATCGTGGGCGATCCGTTTTATGGTGGGCGGCATGTCTCCGTCCGCCAGATCACCGGCAATCCGGACGACCCCGCCGAACCGCGGTTCTGCCGGCAGATGCTGCACGCCTTCCGCCTGGAGGTCACGCATCCGATTCACGGCACGCCGCTGGTGCTGGAGGCCCCCCCGCTGGACGACATGCGCGAGTTGATTGAGTTGATTCGGAGGCAGGCCGCCGCCCCCAAGCCTGTACGCCTGCCTCCTCATAAACGATAGATCGAATCCGGAACGCCGGCGAGCCGACCGCCGCGTCCGCGCCATTGCCGTGAAAATTACAATTGCGAAATCCAACCATTTCCTGAAATTTTGGCCGCTTGTGGACCGTTACGCCTTTTGCGGTCAACGTGCAGGCGCGCCGTTGATTGCCCCTCCGTGCGGCGCCGGACGAGCCAGCGCCGTGCGGGGGTGATTTGAACCGCTCCGGCAGGCCGATTACCATTTCAAATGTCTCTGTGCGCCGTGTCCGGTGCACCCGTCGGGCCTGTTTGGGCAAGTTGTTGACGGTCCGACCGCACAATGAACGAGGAATCGATCCATGATTGAAGCCGTTTTTGCGATGCTCGCGTTTGTCAGCCCGCTCATTCTGGCCCAATCTCCGCCCGCCGAGGGCGATCGCCGCGAGGGCGAACGGCGCATGCGTCCCCCCGGGCCTCCGGGTGGTCCCGGCGGTCGGTTTGGCGGCGGGACTGAAGAAGAGCGCGGCCAATGGCGCGAACGGATGGAGCGCTATCGCAATGCGTCGCCCGCCGAGCGCGCCAATCTGCGTCTCGACGGCATGGTCGAAATGACCGCCCGCAATTACGAACTCGATGAAACCGAAAAGGCCACGGTCCGTCGGGAAATGGAGACGATGCAGGCCGAGCGCCGCGCACTGATGGGCCCCGACGCCGACGAACAGGATCGACTGCGCGAAAAGATGTTTGAGTTTTGGAACCGGCCGCGCGAAGGCGGAAACAACGAAGACGGACGTCCGGACTGGCGCGGCATGCGCGACAACCCCGAGTTTCGCGAACTTCAGGAGAAACTACGGGCGCTGGATGAAAAGTACCCGTTTGACTGGCAAGCGTCGGTTGCGCGCGTGGAGAAGGTGCTGCCGCCCGAAAAGGTCGCCAAGGGCCGCGCTCGGATGGAAGAACGCCGCAATCAGTGGCAGAATCGGGAGCGGGATCGGGATCGAGATGCAGGTCGGGGCCGGGATCGGGACCGCGGCCGTGACCGCCGCGGCGATCGCGGAGAGCGCGGCGACCGTCGTCGCCGGGGCGAATCCGGCGGGGCCGCATCGACGCCACCGTCCACGCCTGCGGTAGAGCCTGCAAGGGTCGAGGCCCTCGTCAAGACCACCAAGGCGACCCATCCGTGGGAAGAATACGTCCTTGGATTTTCGGCCAAATACAAACTCGACGCGGCACAGGTTGCCTCCGCCCAGGCAGTGCTCAAGGACAGCCTGACGCGCGGATCAAAACTGGAGAGCGATGAGGCGGCTCGCCTGGGCGCCGCCGCCGGACAGAAGCGCTCCCCCGAGTTAACCGCTGCGCTCGACCAGATTTTCAAGGAACTCAAGGGCCGGCTCGACGCCCTGCTCACTGCCGAACAACGCGCCAAGGGCTGAGTCACAGCCCGGTCAGGCCGTGGTGTGTTTTGCAAAAAAAACCGACGCGCAGCCCCGGCAATCCCCCCTTATGGAGCGCAGACGCCCCACATCGGCTGGCCTGCGCTGATTCCGCGCCTCGACAAAACGGCTTTGCCATGTCACAATGCGTCGCTTTGATGACCCGGGAGGTGGGACGCTATCCATGGAATACGACAAGCTGATTTCCTTCATCACCGCGAAGAACTGGACCGACCTTGAAAAGCACTGGCTGAGCGTGATCGAAAAGAAGTCCGCCGATCCGGCGAGACTTCTGCCTGTGATAGACCATGTCGTAAAGGCGGGCAAGGGGGAACTTGCCGCGACCCTCGGCTGGGCCTGGCTGTCGGAAATCAAGGAGAAGAACGGCCCACGCGAGGCCCTTCAACTCGGGCGCGGCCTGCTCCTGCGTCTGCCCGACGGCGACCAACTTCGCGAAGAAATCTTCACGCTGTATGTTCAAACTCACAAAGAACATCCGCAACTTGACAGTTGGGTGGAGAAGAGCGGCCTGAAGAGCGGCAAGAGCGTCCGCCGAGCGCTTCGCTACCTGGACAACGGCCTGCGACTCGTCGCCGGCTCGCTGCTCGTTCATCGAACCGAAGATGAAGCGGCGCAGGTTATTGAAGTCGACTTGCAGGCCGAGGAAGTGGAAATCCGCACGCCTCGCCGAAATCGAACCGCGACCCTTCAGGAACTGATCGAAGATTATGACGTCGTCGGCGATGACGACTTCCGCGCCCTGCGACAACTCAACCCCGAGCGCATCAAGAAACTCATCCACGAAGACCCCGCCACCCTTTGCATTGGCATCCTTCGCGCCCACAACAACCAGATGGACCGGGATGCGGTCAAACTGCTGCTCGTGCCCGAATACCTGACCGCCGCGCAGTGGTCCGACTGGTGGACCAAGGTGCGCAACGCCGTCAAGAAGTCGCCCAATCTGCGCATCGAGGGACGCTCCCCGATGATGCTCATCTACGATCGCGAGGGTAAGTCGACCGAGCAGGAGGCGTGGGGCGCATTCGAAAAGGCCAAGCAGCCGCGCGAGTGGCTCGACATCCTGGAAAATTATCTGCGCGACACCCGCGCCGCCAAGGCCGAACCGGACACGGCGTTCCTTGAGCGCGTGCAGGCGGTGCTCGTGGAGCAAATCGACAAGTTCATGCGGCACAAGGAGCCGACCTCCGCATTTGCCACCGCCCTGGTCATCGAGCGCGTCGCCGCGGATGGACTACCGGTCAAGACCGATGCCCACGGCGTCGCCGTGAACATGCTCTCGGTCGCCAAGAATCCGGTCGCCGTTGTCGCCGCCATTCCGGACAGTCGGTTGTGGTCCCTCGCACTCGACGAAGTCAAAGAAGCGTTCCCCGACCGCTGGCCCGAACTGTATGGCGAACTGATCCTGCACGCCCCCTCCGGCATGATTGACGGCATGGTCAAACAACTGGAGTCCACGGGCAAGACAGACCTGCTTCGCGTCGCAGTGGGCAAGGCCCTGGCCGACCCGGGACGCTACACCGACATGCTGATGTGGCTCTGGAAGGGACCGAAGGTGAAGGCCGACCTGGGCATTCCCCCCGCGCTCGATCTGCTCAATCTCGTCCTGGCGCTGGTCGGTCCGGCGCGGCTGTCCGAGGGCAAGGCCGCCGGTCAGCACGTCAATGACATGCGAGCCAGCGTTCGGGCCGGTCTGACCACCAAGGATTACGCGCGCTTCCGCGAGACCCTCGCCACGCAGTCGCCCGGCATGGCCATGACCATCCGCCGCCAGGTGGAGCGGGCCGATGGCCTGGGCCCCACCGTTCGCGACGAAATGCTGGCCATCGTCCGCGAGCAATTCCCACAGATGTATGTCAAGCAGAAAGTGGCCCCGTGGGATGACGAGTCCGTGCTCTACTTCACCGAAGCCGGCCTCAAGGCGAAGGAGCAGGAAATCGAGGATCTGGTCAACATCAAGATGCGCGAAAACGCCAAGGCGATCGGCGAGGCCGCGTCCTTGGGCGATTTGAGTGAAAACTCAGAATACAAGTTCGCCCTCGAAGAGCGCGATCTGCTTCGCGCCCGCCTCGCCCAACTCAACGCGGAGATCGCGCTGGCCAAGGTGCTCGACCCGAATGAAGTGCCGGAAGATCACATCGGCATCGGTCAGCGCATTACGCTTCGGCCCAAGACCGGCGGCGAGTCGGTGCTGGTGACCGTGCAGGGCGCCGGCGAAGCGGACATCAACAAGAAGGTCTACTCGTACAAGACCCCCATGGCCCGCCGGCTCCTCGGAAAGCGATTGGGCGATGTGGTGGCGATGCAGTTCGAAGGCGCCGAACTGGAGTACGCGATCGAACGGATCGAAAACACGCTGCACCGGTGATTTCTCCGCGTGAAGCGAGCGGCGTGAAAATCAGACATGTCGCGATTTTCACCCACCCTCCGACTGGCTCATCGACTGCTGGCTCGCGGCGCAGCGTCGCTGCTCGTCGGTGCCGGGTGCGCAACAAACCAATTATCGACAATTGATCTTCCAGGCCGTTCGGGGCTGATTGTGATGCTCCCCGGAGTCGAAGGCGGGGCCTGGCAGTTGGCGGAATTGCGTGCCGGCCTGTCTGATGGCGGCGTGGCCGACGAAATCAGGGCCATCAACTGGGGCATTCGTCCGCTGGGCTCGCTTGCAAACCTCATGGACATTGATGCAAACCGCCGCCGTGCCGCGGCCATCGCGGGGGAAATCGCCGAAATACACCGCAGGAACCCTGACAGCCCAATTCATCTTCTCGGATACAGCGGCGGCGGCGGACTGGCCCTCTTGATCGCCGAGGCATTGCCGCAGGATGTCGTCCTGGAACGCATCATCCTGATCGCGCCGGCGGTTTCGCCGACGTTTGATCTCACCACGGCACTCAGACGAACGCGGCACGGAATCGTGCACTTCTACAGCGTGCAGGATCGAACGGTCCTCGGCGCCGGCACGCGCACATTGGGCACAATAGACCGGGTGAAATGCGATGCGGCCGGCATGGTGGGATTCCAGAACGCCGCCGGCGACCTTCGCGAAGTTCCGGGCCTGTTGCAAATAGCCTGGACCCCGCTGTGGCGCAGCCTTGGGCACATGGGTGGTCACGTCGGCTGGCTCGCGCGGCCCTGGGCAACTCAGGTGCTGGCCCCGATTCTGAAAAAGCCCTGACATTGCCGTCCGGCGCGTTGCCGCGATTCACCTCTGGCCGGACAATAGAGGGAACAAGAGACACCGGCAGCCGCCGACGTCGATTGGGGACCGACCATGCACAACACGCCCTTGAAGATCGGATCTCGCAGTTTTCAATCGCGCTTGTTTGTCGGCACCGGCAAGTACCGCACCTACGAAGAGATGCGGGCCTGCCACGAAGCCAGCGGCTGCGAGGTGATTACGGTCGCCGTTCGAAGAGAACGGCTGTATGACGCCCAGAATCGCAGCATCCTTGACTTCATTGATACAAAGCGCTACACGATCCTTCCGAATACCGCCGGCTGTTTCAACGCCGAGGATGCCGTTCGGGTCGCCCGTCTCGGGCGCGATATTCTTGAACAGATCGACAACCCCGGCGCGAGTTGGGTCAAACTGGAAGTCCTGCACGATAAGAAGACGCTGTTGCCCGATCCGGTCGGCACGCTGGAAGCCACGCGCGAACTGGTGAAGGACGGTTTCGAGGTGCTGGTCTATACCAGCGACGACCCGGCCATGGCCTGCCGGCTCAAGGAGGCCGGGGCGACCAGCGTCATGCCCGCGGCCAGTCCCATCGGCAGCGGACAAGGCGTTTTAAATCCGAACAACATTCGCATCATTCTCGAAATGCTCCGCGAAGGCGACGCCACTTATCCAATCATCGTCGACGCCGGGGTTGGCACGGCCAGCGACGTGACCATTGCCATGGAACTCGGCGCGGACGGGGTGTTGTTGAACACGGGCATTGCCCAGGCAAAGGATGCCGTGGCCATGGCGACAGCCATGCGACATGCCATCGAGGCCGGTTATCTGGCATTTCGCGCGGGTCGAATCCCTCGGAAACTGTATGCCACGGCGAGTTCGCCGATCGATGGCACGGTCGGGCGCTAAATTCAACCGCCGAATCGATGACCGGAGTCGGAATCGAGCCGGCGCAATGCCATTAAATGCCAATATGGCGCGGTCGACGCGGCAGATTGGCGCTTCGGAGCGCCAATCACCCGGGGTCTTCGCACTTTGCGAACCTGACAGGCGGTTTTGCCTTGCGTTCTGACCGGATGGACGGAGAATGCCAAGATGCCCCCCGAACCTCGCCGGCTTGGTGACATCACGGAGAAATTCCATGCGAATTGACGCTCTTTCGAACCGTTCGATCAGGACATGGTTTGCGCTCACTGTCCTGGCCACCGCGGGATCTGTGCCGTCGGCTGTCGCTCAGCCGAATACATTCGGCTATTCCGTCAGCACGCCGGCATTTCCGACCTTCGTCGACATTTCGACGACCGGGACGCGGCAGACGTTTTTCGATGCCGATGCGCTGCCCGCACAGAACAGCAACGCAGACGACGGAGTGGCGATCAACATTCCGCTGACCAGCCTGAACGGCGGACTGGGCTTTCCGTTCTATGGAACCCTGCGCACGCAGGTCAACATGGGCACGAACGGCTTCCTGCATTTTCAGTTGAACGGCACTTCCGACTCGCTCAGCAACAACTGCCCGATTCTGAGTGCAACGGAACCGAACGACATCATCGCGGTCTATTGGGATGATCTCGTGCTTCGAAACCCGCCGAGCACGCTCGCCGGCGGAATGGTCCAGGTGTTCAGCCCCTGTCCATACACGGAAGGCGGCACGGGCAGCTGCGTCATATTCCAATGGGACAATGCCGACCATTTCGGCGGCGCCATCGACAGTTTCGACTTTCAGGCGGTCCTCTACGATAGCGGGAACATCCTGATGCTCTATCCCGAGGGGGCGGGCGCAACGCCGACCAACCCTCCATTCAACCCCGAGCACGGCAGCGGCTCGACGACCGGACTGGAAAACGCGGACGCCACGGATAGCATTCAATTCGCCTGCGACACGCTTAATTCCATACCGGCCAATCACGCGGTGCTCTTTACCTACCCCCTGCCCCGCGCCACGCTGAACGTCACGATCGCGCCCTGCGAAGCGGACCCGTCCGCCACGGATCCGGCCTGCAAGGACTCATGCGGCACGGAATCCAGCCTTGTCGTGGCGCCGGGCACCGACGTGCGATATTGCTACACGGTGCAAAATGTGGGCACCACGCAGATCAACCTGCACACGATCACGGACAGCGTCCTGGGGGCGATCACCATCCCCGGTCCGCCGTTGCTGCCCGGCACCGGCTTCTCCGTGACGCAGAAGACCACGATCAACGCCGACACGACGTCCACCGCGACTTACAACGGCATTCTCGCCACGAACATCCTGAACGTGACCGCCACGGCGACGGTGCAAATCGACACCGATGGCGATGGCATTGCGGACGCCGTCGACAACTGCCCGACCGTTGCAAATGCCGACCAGGCGGACGGAGACGGCGACGGGGTTGGAAACGAATGTGACAACTGCCCCACCGTCGCCAATCCGACGCAGTTGAACTCCGACGGCGACACGCTGGGCGATGCATGCGACAACTGCGATGCCGTTGCCAATCAGGATCAGGCCGACGGTGACAACGACAGTATCGGAGATGTGTGCGACAACTGTGTGTCAGTCGCGAACGCCAATCAGTCGGACGGCGACGGGGACGGCGTGGGCGATGCCTGTGACAATTGCCCGGCCGTGTCCAACGCCGATCAGGCCGACGGGGACGGCGACGGCGTCGGTAATGCGTGCGACAACTGCCCCCAAAACGCCAATGCCAACCAGGCCGACAGTGATGGCGACGGGATTGGCGATGCGTGCGAGCCGAACATCTGCGGATTCGGCGGCATCGGCGGCGGATTCGCCACCGCGCTGCTCCTGCCGCTGCTCTCGCGTGCCCGGCGGCGGACGAGTCGACGCCGGCCCTGACCGGTGCGAAGGGACACGAATCGGGCGTTCGGATGAGCCCGGATAATCCGTAAAGAAATCGCAGGATCGAAGGCCGGCCGACGCCCGTCAGCCGGCTTTTTTTGCGCGCTTTTCAATTTCGGCCGGAGGCGTGACAATCCGTGCATGGATCGCCTCTTCCGAACGCGACTGTGTGTCTGGATTATGACGATCGGGCTGTCGAATTTCCTGATCTATGCCGTGGCCTATGCCATCATCGGCGGCGATGCACCGAACGGATACATCAAGCGCCAGGATGGGCAATCGACCTACTACGTTCGCGGCCATTTCGTTCATCGGGCGATCGGCTACGAACAGGACGTGCCGCGCTGGGTCTGGTTTTACAGTTACATTCACTCGATCCTGATCTGGCCCTCGATCGCCGCGGTCCTGCTGTCCATGCTCGTGCTGGCGCGGCCGCACATCATGGCGACCTACTCCGACGGCACCATTCGCGGCAGCACGCTGGTGACGGTGCTGATGACCGTGATCGTCATTATGACGACATTTGTCATGATCTTGTTCATCAAGGACTTCGTGCGGGAAGTGATTTGATCTCCGGCAACGCTGGCCCGACGACGCTCGGTCCTTTTGCCCCACGGCTCAGGGTCGGCAAAGTCCGCGAAATTCCTGCGTCAGCCAGCCCCGGACGGCAACGCTACAGCCCGGTGCGCGACGACATCGCAACCGACCCTGATTCCGTTTACAACATCCGTTTGCACAGTTACCAGGAGCGCAGATGAGGATTCTTCACGTCGTACAATCGCTGGATCCGGCCTGGGGCGGCATTGCCCGTGTCCTGCCCGAACTCGCGGCGGGAATTGCCGCAGCGGGAGATTCGTGCCGGATCGCAACCCTCGCGGGCGGTCGCTTTGGGTCACCGCCCGCCGTTCCGGGTGTGGAAGTCCTGCGCTATTCCGCTCCCGATTCATCACGTCTGGGCAAGTCCGGCGACTTCAATCGCGACATCGCGCGACTGGCGTCCGAGTCGGACATCATTCACCTGCATGGACTGTGGACCGGACAGAACTGGGCAGCGGGCAAGGCCGCACGGAAGGCGGGCAAGCCGTACATCATCACGCCGCACAGCATGATGATGCCCTGGGCCTGGCAGCGAAGCCGGCTCAAGAAACAACTGGCCGGCATGATGTTCGAGCACGCCAATCTGCGAGGCGCAGCGTTGCTGCACGCCCTGTCGAAGGGCGAAGCCGACGCCATGCGCGAACTCGGTTTCAACCCGCGCATTGAACTGGTGCCCAATGGTCTGCATGTGCCGGATTTTGCAACGCTCCCCGCGCCGGACGCATTTATACAGCGTTTTCCCGAGACGCGCGACCGGCGGTGGATCCTGTTTCTTGGCCGCATCTCCGAACAAAAGGGCGTCATCGAGGCCATGCGTGGGTGTTTTGACGCGGCGGCCGGCGGGAAGGAGTTTCACCTCATCGTGGCCGGTCATGATGAGTTCGGATTGCAGAAACTGCTGGAGACGGCGGTGCGGCGCAAGGGACTTGAAGGGCGGGTCACGTTCACCGGTGTGCTCGACCGCGCCACGGTGCTGTCGGTCCTGAGCCGGACGACGCTGCTGCTTCAACCGAGCAAGAGCGAAGGCCTCAGTCTGTCAATTCTGGAGGCCATGGCCGCGGGCGTGCCGGTGCTGATTTCGCCGGCCTGCAACATGCCGGAAGTCGAAACCGCCAGGGCCGGCCGAATCGTCGAATCGGAGCGCACCGCCATCGCCACGGCCCTCAAGGGGCTGTTCGGACTGCCGCCGGCCGAACTCGCGGACATGGGCCGCCGCGGCCGCGAACTGACGGCGGAACGATTCGACTGGAGCCGCGTGCTGCCGGCGTATCGAAATATGTATCAGAAGGCGGCCGGGTAATCGCCGCAATTCGACGATGCCGGTCACTGCTCAAGGCGGCGCAATGCTATCCGCGATTGCGATAATAGTCTGAAATGGTGGGAATCAAATACTCGTCAAACGCCCGGGCCGCGTCGTATTCGTGCCGCCAGCCCCAGTCGCGCCGCGCGGCTGAATCATCCACGTCGGCCGGCCAACTGTCGACGATCGCCGCGCGGGCCGTGTCGGGTTCGAACGTGATGTCGGCACTCTTGAACGCGGCAGTCACGCGATCGCGAATCTCCGCCGCACTGAGGCTGAACGCGCCGATGTTATAAATGCGCTGCGACATGCCGGCGACCGGGGCCGCGGCCAGCATGGTCAGCGCGCGGATCGCATCGGGCATGGCCATGAACGGCAGCCTTGCCTCGGCCTTCACAAAGCAGCGATAGGGCTTGCCCTGGGCCGCGGCGTGCAGCATCTCCGGGGCATAGTCGCTGGTCCCGCCTGACGGCACGGTCACGGCGGAGATCAACCCGGGAAAACGTATCGCCCGAAAATCGACGCCCGACGGCACGCGCTCGGCCGCGAGTTGACGGTAGTGCAACGCGTAGTAGCGGCCCAACTGTTCGCAGTAGAGTTTGTTGCAGCCGTACATCGTGACCGGAAAATTGTACTCCGTCTCTTTCACGCGCCCGGCCCGGGCCTTGGCGGCCACATCCGGCAATCCGTAGACCGCAATGGAACTGGGAAACAGAAATTTGACCGGCGTGCCGTGCCATCGGGACTGCTCGTGGGCCAGTCGCAACAGATTCAGCGTGCCCTCGACGTTTACGCGATGCGCAATATCCGGCGTGTATTCGGAGCGCGTGCTGAGCAGCGCCGCGAGGTGATAGATTGCGTGAATCTCGTATTCGCTGATGAGCCTCTGGAGCAGATTGTCGTCAAGAATGTCGCCGACGATGCACGCCTCGCAGTGGCTGCTCACCCGTTCATCCACCGGCCGCAGATCGAGCGCGATGACCTGGGTGTCCGGAATCTGGGCGACCCGTTCAATGAGGCCATGCCCCATTTCCCCGTTCGCACCCGTGATTAACGTAACTGGTTTGCGCACGTCCCGCCTCCCATGGAAACTGGTGTTGCCGAGATGGGAGTGTAAGGCGCGGGCGGGCCGAATTGAAACGTCGCAACGCGTCACGCCGGGGGATGAAAGAAAAGCGGCGCATCCCGCGAGGAGATGCGCCGCCCTGGTGTTTGTCAGCAGATCGGCCGTTCCCTGCGGAAGGCCGTGTCATCCATCATCGCCTGCGCTGGCGCGGGCGGCCGAGCCGAACGAATGTCAGGGCCGCCAGCGACACCATCAGACTGCCGCCCATGCCGAGGCCGCAATCCGGGTTGACCGGTGGCGTCGGGCTGGGCGTGCCGCCACCGCCATTGGAAGAACTGGGCTTGGTGTAAATGGCCCGCACGGTGAGGTTCTGGTTCGGGAAGGCGAGCACCAGCGGGTTGGACGTCCCGGTGGCGCCGTTCTTCCATTCGGTGAACACGAATCCGCTGTTGGGCTGGGCCGTAATGGTCACGGCCTCGCCGGTGCGGTAAAGCGACTTCTGCGGCGATCGCGCAACCGTACCACCATCGCCCGGCTCATTTTCAAAGCCGATGGTGAATCCGGGCTCGACGGCGCAACTGTCCACCCTGTTCGCGCCGGCCGAGTCGGTCACGCGAAGGAAATAGACCTTTGCCGATCCCGGCGTCACGACCGGCTGAATTGTGGTGGCCACCGGCGTGGTGCAACCGGCCACCGCAGGATCGCAGTCGAACCACTGCACGGTGTACGGCGGGGTCCCGCCATTGACGGCGCCCTCAAGGATGACAGTTCCGCCGGCCGGGAACAGCAGGTCAGCACCAGCGTCGGCCCGCAACGGATTGCCAGCCGTCAGCGTGACGTCCTGTGAGGTCGAAGCACCGGTGGCATCGCTGACCGTCACGGTGTACTTGATGGTCTGCGTCGGTGCCGCGGTCGGGTTGGGAACATTCGCGTTGCTGAGGAAGTCCTGCGGCGACCATTGGAAGAAGTACGGCGGCTGTCCCTTGGTTGCGGTTGCCAACAGGGGAACTTGGTCACCCGGGCCGAAGATGTGGATCGGCGACAAAACGGCCTGATCATCGGGCACGCCGGCGGTGACCTCGACGCGCTCAGTGATTCGCACAAAATTGTCGCTGTCGTCAAAGATCGACGGATCATTGACCGAAGCAACGCGAATCCGGTAGAGCGGGTTGCTGTCGACCACGGCGTTGTTCTGCAAATTGCCAACTGTCCAGTTGAAGCCGGCAACGCCGGATTCCGCGGGCAGGTTCGACGCAATGGTCCCCAACAAGGTCGTATCCTTGTAAAGGAAGAGCGAAACCGGCGCCGAGCCATCGCCCGTCGCGGTCCACTTGATGGTGCGGTTCAGTTTGGTGACAAGGTTTTCGCCGCCGTTGGGCAGGTCCATGCGGAGGCTGCTGGGCACGGGCAACGAACCGCCGCCACCGCCGCCGCCGACCAGGGTCAACGTTGCGCTGCCAAACCATGTCTCCCAGTTTCCGGCCGAGGACGGAACCTGATTGAGCATCCAGAAACTGGCCCCGTCGGCAGGATCGAGCGCCAAGCCCGAATACGGGCCCCACTTCTCCAATCCCGTACCACCACCGATGTAGGACCGGGGACCGGCCTTGACCAGTTCCGGCGTGCGGGTCTGGCCTTGCGCATCAGTCTTGGACCGCCAGGTGTAGACCATGGACGGGAAGTTCTGCGGACCGGCCGAGGAGAACGACAGCATCATGTCGCCGGCGGCGGAGATCATGATGCTCGGGTTGAAGTTGTCGATGGCCCCGCCGATGCCGCTCTGGCCGACGCTGACAGCACCGGTCTGCTTAAGGGTGGCGGGCGACGGGTAATTGGTGATGTCGAATTCGTACCAGCGAATCTCGCTGCCGTTTGCGCCGTCAACCGTATGCGCGGCCCAAACGCTGTTGCCACGGGCCACCGCACTCATGATGCGCTCGCCAGGGGAATCCAACTGCGGCGGCACGGTCGCACCGGACTGCTTCTGCCGCGCGGCGGTGGCCGCGGTAAAGGCCGGCACGGTCACGGCAAAGTCGCCGGTCAGATTGCTGGTATCGCCGGGCACGGACTTGTTGCCGCGGAAGAACAGGTGAACCGTGTTCTGCTCGTTGAAACTCTGCTCGATGTAGACAAACCATGCGGTCTTGGTGGGACCGAACGAGTGAGCCGCGGCATGTGAGAAGCCGGCAGCGTTGAAGAATCGGTTCGGGATCTGGGTCGGCGGATCGGTGCCGGCCAGCAGGCCCTTTTCAATGAGATGCTGGCGGACGTTGCTGAAGGCGCCGCTGGCCTTGACCATCATGTTGTAGGTCAGGTTGAGTGTGTTCTCGTCCATGCCAAGCACCGGGTCGGCGCTCCAGGCGTTCTCGGTTGAGGTCTTGATGGCGAATTTGGACCAGTCCGCCAGAAGCGTTGGCCGATCGGTCTTCGAGACGCCAACGAGCACCCAGGAATCGGTTACCTGATTCCCGGTGTTCTGCTTGGTGCCGATGGCCACCACGACGAACTTCTGCAGGTAGGGGTCGAAGGCGGCCCGCGGGCTTCGGATCAGCGTGTAGTCGATGTCAGTGGTCTTGACCGAGGTGAAGAACGGATCGAGTTCAGTCGTATAGACCGTATTTCCGACCTTGTCAAAAATAATCATGTTGCGGTCAACGACCGACAGCACCGAAACCGGGCCGGCCGCACAGGACGGACTGGCCGGGAAGGCATTGGCGGTGTTTCCGTTGGCCTTGAAGGTGATGTTGCAGGTGGCACAATCACCGGAGCCGATCGCGCCGGTCTTGTCCCAGCCGATGGCGTCCATCGCAATGAGGTCGGATTCGAGGAAATAATCCGGGTGGAAGGTGACGCCGTCGGCGATCTGGGGCTGCATGATGCCGATGGCGTTCGCCGGCTGGGAATTCAACTGGAACCAGTGCGACGCCTGGTTGGGGTTGCCGTCAGAGAATTGATACTCAACCTGACCGTTGTCGAAATAATGGTCGTTGCTTGGATTGTCAAAGGCGTACATTCGCGGGAACGCCGTGAATTGAGCCAGATTGCTGGGGTTCGCGGTGCTCTTTTGAAAGCGGAAGAAATCCAGCATGCTCGGTCGTGCGTTGGGATTGAACTGCAATTCGTCGACGCTGGAAACGAATCCCAATCCATGAAGGACTTCGTGAACAAAAACCGAGCGGAAACAGGTCTGGCCCTGCGGCACGCCGTTGCTGGGATCGAAGTCAAACGAGAAATTTGTATTAATCGTGATCGCCACATCCTGGCCGGGGACGGTTCCGACGGCGGCCTTGTAATTGGCTCGGGTGGCCTTCATGAGGGTCAGGTTTTGCGGGGTCGCACCGGGTGCGAAGCGAAACGGCATGGTGTTAAGGGGTAGAAAGTCCTGCACGATGTCATCGGCATCCTTGCCGGCCACCAATGCGGCTCGCCCCACTTCATAGACGAAATCCTGATATTCGCTTTGCGCGAATCCGAGCACACCGCCACCGCCCAGATCCTGAAACGTGACCGACAAATTGACCGTGATGGGGTCGCGGAAGGTGGATTCAAACAGCGCCTTAACGGCGTTCAGGGCCGGGACAGCCTCCGGCGGGTTGCCCGCAACGGTCATGTTGAGAACAAAACCGGCATGGGGCGTGGGCCCATCTTCGCCGATGGGCATCTGCAGAAGCGTCGCCGCTTCGAGTTTGGCGTTATTGACCAACTGCTTGAACTGGGCCTTGGTCATGCCCTGGGTGTTGCTCGCGCACATGGGCCGGGTGAGGGTCGTGCCTTGCAGGACCTCAACCGCGCCATCCGAATACCGCGTCGAGACAACGGGCTCGTTGGGCTCCTCAAAGGCGAGTGATACATCCGCCGGCGGAGGATCCGCTCGAACGATCGGGGCGAAATCGGCCCAGACACCGGCCAGCACGGCCACACACAAGAATCGAGCGCCTCGCATGCAAATGCTCCTTTCGCCGCTGGGGACGATCCTCAGGCCACGATCATGCGCAATTCCAATTGCGTCTAATCATGGGCCCCATGGGCGATTGATTGGAAACTCCAAACGTCCTTCGTGAAACATTTCAGACCACCGCGGCCGACACCCGGGTCGGCAGGCCGGCGATCGTGATAATCCCAGACCCCATTACCGTTTGACTCAGACCCGCAACGGCGGATCGAATCCTCCGATTCGGCGTGCGCCGGTCGTGCCCCGGCGCGAACACCTCCAGAACCTGTTTGCGCAGTCCACCCGCAGGTAGACCGGTAGCGAGCGCAGGTCCCGTTCGACACCCCCATTCTACTCAAACAGCCGGGGTCCGTCAATTCCAAACTGAACGGAAGTTCAGCAATATGGGACAATTACGAGCATTTTTGTGCCGCGGACACTTGGGGAATCCGGCGGGATTCGAAAGGCCATTCCACATCGAATACGCCGCTTCACCGATCGGACCAGGGGCCGGTTTTCACAAACGAAGGTCACGGCCACACCAGATTGCCCTGGGTCGCGGGGTCATAACAATGCCGCTGGGCCGCCGCCCAGTTTGAATACTCGCCTTGCACCGGGTCCAGCCGCGTGACGTTCAGTCCCCAGATCTTGGACCGATTGGCCCCCCGCCCGAATGCGGACTTGGGAATTGCAATCTCCGCGGTCCATGATTTCTCGCCGGCTTCAATCGCGAATTTCTGTTCGCCGATCCATGGTCTGGATTTGCCGATCGGCGGCGTCATTTCAATGCCCTGTTCGAAAATCGCCTGGCCGGACGCCTTGATCACCATGTGAAACAACCCGTCCGGAGCCGAGGCGCGACCGGTCGGATCGATCAGCACTTCGATCAGGTCCTCCCCCACCGGCATGAGATCCTCATAGGTCACGACGTTTCCGTAGCGTGCGGTCGCAGCCTGCCCCCCCTCGCGCTCGCCGGCGGCGGCCCTCTCTGCAAATAGACCGATGTACACCATCTGCTCCGTCTGACAGAAGTACGCGAGCGTTCGCGACCTGGCCGGCGCACTGTCCGCGCCGCCGGAGATCACGGTGAACCCGCCGGCGACGTTTCCCTCCGTCGGCGGCCAATCTGTTAGACTTCCGTCAATTTTGATCGGATTGGCGGCGTTGGCCATGTAAAGCACCGACAGCCTTCCGATGGCCTCGACCGACTCGCCCTTTCCGACGTCCAGCAGCATCTTGACGGCCAGGTGCCCTTCCAGATCGCATGCCGGGTACCGCGACATGCCGGCGACCAGGCGGGCTCGCGCGGTCCCCATTTCGGGAATCGGGCCCACGCGGGTTACGTCGCTCATGCTTCGCCAGTCGATCGGGAGCAGGCCGAACTTGAGCGTGCCGGTGAAAATGCTCGGCAATTCACTGCGCACCGTCACGCCGAACACCGCCAGGATGGTGTCTTTTTCGCCGCGCGTATCGCGACTCAATCTGGCCGATTCCACGGTCGCGCGGACCTTGCGGGTGGAATCGAGCATGCGTCCCCATGCAATGCGATTGGTGTCGACATCCATTCCGCCGGAGGACTTGTCCCCCAGAACATCGGCGAGTTCTTCCTCGATGAGTTTCCGGGCGGCATACCAGGCCTCGACCGAATCCATGCGGCGATCGAATTGGGCATCCTGGTAGTTGTCGCCATAGGCGTCGGTGCCGGCGGCCTTGATCAACGACGACACCGTGACCCTGGCGGTCGCGGCGCGGCCGTGATCGGCCAGCGATTTCAGATAGATGTAGTCCTGCAGTCCGAGGCGGAGTTGTTTGAGGCGCACCGAGGCAACCGGCTCGCTCAGGCCAACGGCCTCACCGGGATAGAGCAGCCAGGCCTCCTCCGAATCCTCTCGCCGCGGAACCGCGCGGTCGAGCGGCTGATCGGGCCAGTTTGTCGCGCCGGGCAGGTACAGTGCGTTGTGCTCGTGCAGAAACGCCTGCCAGGGCACGCTGCGCGGATGGGTCCAGGGCGCTTCGATTGCGATGGACCCCGAAAACGGCGGCCGATCCGGCAGCAGCCAGGTCTTCTTCCCGCGTGCCCGTTGTTCGGCCAGCGTGGGCGGGTGCTGGAATCGTGCGGGAGGACTCCAGATATCCACGCAGTCGGTCAAGTCTTCGTGCGGATAATCATGCCAGCCGAACGGTCCCATTGACTGAGGAATGGCCGAGGAGACGAACTGAAGCGACTTGTTGGCGACATGTGTCAACTTTCCGAGTCGCTTGACCCTCGCGCCGTCGCCGGGTCGCGGCAGCCCCACGCTCGGCGGGTCGAACATCACCACGGCCTGGGCGCCCCAGCCCTTTTCCTCAAAATGTGCGCGGGCCTTGCCGAGATAATCGCGCACGACCGCCGCATAGCGCGTCGACTCTGCCCCGTCGTAGCGCGTCGGATCGGGATACTGCGACGTCACCGGAAGCGGCCAGATGTAGGCGGGCCTGCGATCCGCGTATGCAGAGCCGTCGATCAGCGGGCCGCAGAAGGCGTCATAGGCGGTCCAGTCGATGATGACGCCGCCATCGATGTTCTCGGTGTATGGCGGAAGCAGTTCGTCCGTGAAGGGGCTCAGGCCGTGTTCGTGCAACAGGGAGAATGCTCGTACCGCCGCGCTGCGTTTGGATTCGTCCCGCAGGACGCCCAGCGTGTCGGCGCCGCTTGCCCGATCCGCCCCCTTGAGCATGGCGCGAATGGACACGCGCGTCGGCACCGGCAATGCCGCCGAGGGCGCGAGGCCGAATCCGCGCACGCGCAGCGAGACGAGGGTCTTCAACGAGCCGCCACCGGACTCCCTGACATGCAGCGTCGAGTTGTATCGCCCGGCCTGCATGCCCGGTGGAATTTGAAACTCGACCCATACCGGCGTCGTTTTTCCCGGCTCCAGCGCGAGCGATCCACCGGCTGCACTGTCAATTGGTATCAACACATCTGGAAATTCGCGAGACTTGCGCCCGCCCTGGGACCGAAGAAACCACGCCGGAAGTCGCTCGACCGTCACGATGGCATGCCGGTACATCCGAACGGCCGATGCGGGGATGCTGCCGCTGCCGCCACTGAAAGCCTCCATCGACAACTGCACCGACGGATGGTGTCCCTTCTCCGCACGCATCAGGTACTCAAAGGCCACCCATTCCCCCGCGGCGCCGACGAGTTGAATCGTATTCTCCACCTCTGAATAGACCGCTGTCTGATTCGGACGCTTGCTCCGGGGATCGGGCAGAGTCGTGGGGCCGTCGGCCCACGCTTTGACGCCGGTGCGCGGAGCGGCCGCGGTATCGCCGGCCGCCAACGGTTCCGGGGCGCCGGCCTCCTTCGTCCGAAACGCATCGAGGCAGCCGCCGAGGGCGCAGGCCGCCGCGAAGGCGAACATCATTGACAGAAATCGCGGGACGGTCATTCGAATCATGGGCATGGCTGGGCAGGCATTCCGGCAGGTGTGAACCCCACATGAATGATACCATGCCGCCGACGCGGGACAACGCGGCCGGCGAAATCGCATCCGGTGCGGCGTCTCATGCTAAGATCTCGCAATCGTGCATCGCATTCCCGTGCGCCGTGCCGATGACAAGGTGAGAATGGCCCGATCTCGCAAAGCAGTTGCCGTCCCGCCTCCTACGCCCTCCCAATCCGCGCGAAAACCCTGCACCGGCCAGAACGCCAGGCGAGACATCCCCCTTCCGGTCATCGCCGAACCCGGCAAACCGCCGCCGCTTCGCGCGTCGACGGCCAGCCGCTGGCGTGCGCTGGTGCTCATCGGTGTCCATGTCCTCTTTGTCGTACACCTGTTGCACTGGTACGTGGCCGGAAAGACCCTGACGCCGGTCGAGCCGTCGGAGGCCATGGAGACCTTTCGCGACGGCGCGATCAATGCCGGATTCATCTTCTTCGGCCTGACGATCGCCGCAACGCTGGTGCTGGGGCGCTTCTTCTGCGGATGGGGATGCCACATTGTGGCGCTGCAGGATCTGTCGCTGTGGGTGCTCAAAAAATTGAAATTACGGCCCAAGGCCTTTCGCTCGCGTCTGCTGATGTTCGTGCCGCTCATCGCGGCTATTTATATGTTCGTCTTGCCACTGGCGGATCGGCTCTACGTTCAGCATGTGGTGGGCGGACACGTCCCTCCATTCACGCTTCATCTCACGCGGGCAGGCTTCTGGGACACCTTTCCCGGGCCGATCGTCGCGGCACTGACCTTCCTGTTCTGTGCAATCTTCATGGTGTACCTGCTCGGGCCGAAGGCTTTCTGCACGTACGCCTGCCCCTACGGCGCGGCCTTCGGACTCTCAGATAAGGTCGCGCCCGGCCGCATTCGCGTGACCGACGCCTGCGAGGGTTGCGGGCATTGCACCGCGACATGCACGTCAAACGTGAATGTGGCGGAGGAAGTGCGCTTGTACGGCATGGTGGTCGATCCCGGCTGCATGAAGTGCCTCGACTGCGTCAGCGTATGCCCGAACAACGCGCTGTATTTTGGATTTGCCAAACCGGTCCTGCGGCCGCAGCCGGCCGAACCGCCGAAGCCGCGCCGCTGGGACCTGACCTGGCCGGAGGAGGTCTTCGCCGCCGTCCTCTTCCTTGTGTTCCTGGTCACCTACCGCGGCATCTACGGCGGATCGATTCCGTTCCTGTTCGCATTGGGCGTGGCGGGAATTGGTACATTTGTATCAATGCAGGCGGTTCACCTCGTTCGGCGGCGGGACGTCGCCATTCAACGCATCCGCCTGAAATCCGCCGGGCGCGTCACCGGGTTGGGAATCGCGTTCATCGCGGCCTTTGCCGGTCTGACCGCGTTGACCGTCCATTCGGCAACGTGGCAGTTGCGCCGTCATCTTGCGGCACGGGCCTACGACGCCTGTCCGGGCGATGTGTATGGCTGGCAATACGACCCCGCGTTCTTCAAGACATCAGTCAACGCCGCTCAACGTGCCGCGGCCGAGCGCGGGCTGACCCATGTGGACTGGTGTCAGACATGGGGACTGCTGGCGGCGCACGATCTGCAGACCCAGGCCGCCTGGATGGCACTTACCGTGGGCGATGCTGAGCGGGCGGCCGGGCATCTGCGGGCGGCGCTTCGCATCAAACCGCAGAGCATCGATCTTTGGCTACATTTGGCGGCAGTGGAGACGTTTCGCGGACAGGAGGCCGACGCGCAGGCCGCCTATGGCGAAGCGATCCAACTTGAGACCCGCGAGCGCCAGGCCCTGGAACGCAAACTCGGGCCGACTTCGCTGGCCGCGTCGGGCCGGGCCTGGCTGGACTGGGCGACATACCTCTCACGCAAGGGCCGCAGCGATGAAGCCGCGGATGCGTTCTCACGCGCGACCCAGTACGCCCCCGACTTCGGGCCTGCATGGGTGGGCCAGGGCGAGTTTCAACTGCGGGCCGGTCGCGTCGATGACGCTCGCCGCAGCCTGATCCGCGCCATCCGCCTGGAATCGCACGATACCAACGCCGCCCTGGGATTGATGCTCGTCGGACGCCACGAGCCACAGGATTTCAAGGCGGCCGTTGAGGAATACCGCGCGGCCATTTTCCAGAACGCGGGCGTGGTGGTGTTCCATGCAAACCTCGGATACGCACTGGCCGCGCTCGGCGAAATGCCCGCATCGGTCGCGGCCTACGCGGAGGCGGTTCGGTTGAATCCCAAATCGCCGGAGATTCACGCGGAGATGGGCGCCGTCCTGATGACCACGGGCGACTTGCCCGGCGCGATACGATCCTATGAAGTTGTTAATCGACTACTTCCGGACAATCCGGAAGCGGCGTTCAAACTGGCGTTTCTGTACGAGCAGGCCGACCGCCGGGCGGATGCAACGCGCCTGTACCGCGCCGCGGTGAAAAGCGACAACCCCCAACTCCGCGCCGCGGCCGAAGAGGCGCTTCAACGCCTGACCACACCGGCCGGACCGTGAACACGAGCCGGGAGGATTATTGGCGTGCCGCCGGGAGGTTCACGCGATTCCGGCGCATGCTGAATGCGACTGTCTATTTTTTGGTCGCGTTGCGGTATTCGGCGACAAGTCGGCGACGCGCAATCGGATCCCCGTGCGTTTCGATCAAGCCGTGCATGAGTGTGCTCGCCGCCTGAAGATGGCGACCCGCCTCCCAATCGAATGGCGCATGCGCCAGTTCGTTGAAGATGCTCGGATTCAGTCCATGTAACCGTCTAACCAGGTCTTCGATGTCCGGTGGAAATGGGTGCTTCCCATGCATGATGAGATCGGAAATGGGATGATCGCCGCTCGTTCCGTTTGCCATTGCGAAATTGTAAGGCGTTGAATAATCGCCCACCACACGCCGATCCGTGCCAGGTTCCAGCCGCAGGCGAGACGCTGTCTATTCGTAACCCCATTCCGCGCGATATGATGCCAAGCGCATGACACCCGCCGATTTCCGAAAGGTTGCACTCAGCATGCCCGAAGCCGTCGAAGGCGGTCACATGGGTCATCTTGACTTTCGGGTGAAGAACAAGATCTTCGCGACGTTGTCAACGCGCGACGGCGTTGAATGGGGCATGGTCAAACTGAAGCCCGATCAGCAGCGCCAATTCGTCTCTTCATATTCCACCGTGTTCGAGCCTGTCTCGGGCGGCTGGGGTCGACAGGGTGCGACGTATGTGCTGCTGAAGGCGGCAAGGGTCGCCGAGGTCCGAAGCGCGATGATGGCGGCGTGGCTCAATACGGCTCCGAAGCGCCTCATCGAGAAGGCGGGGCTGTAGCGCCCGGAATTGCATTCGGCCGACGCGGTTTGTTGTAACACTTGAGTCTGCGACGGCATCGTCGGCCCAGCCAGGCAATGCGGGTTCGCTGTCGCGTTACAATCGCAACCAGTCCCGGGCGACGTCGCGAAAGCGGGCCGGTCAATCGCACGCAAGCGGAGAATCGAATGATCACGTGGTATCTTCCGATGTTGATGGTCATGGCGGCAATGGGCGCCGAGGGTCTGGATCGCGACCATTTGGAAAAATGTCTGGAGAAGAAGGACGAGGCGGCCATAATCAAGGCGTTCAAGGCCCACGAAGAGGAAGTACTGCCGTTCTTCGACGAGTATCTCGAAAACGGATTGGCCGCGCTCGAGAAAGGCCAGCCGAAGACTGAGACCGAGGCGCTGCACGCCAAGGGCGTTGCCTTCGCCAAACTTGCCGACGCTGCGTTTGGCGGTGACGTATTCGCCAGGTATGCCAGGTCGTTCGCCGGCTGGACGCCGCAGCAGCAGAAGGAGTTCCGCGAAGGGCAGGTCGAATATCGAAAGGGCCGCGATGCATTGGCGGCGGATCCAGCGAAGGCGCTTTCACACTTTGAGAAGAGCATCAAACTCTGCGAGCCGCTTGGCGACACATGGGGCCACGCCATGTGCCTGAGCAAGGTCGCAGCGGCGCAGCACACATTAAACCGCCACGCCGAAGCAATTGAAGCCGCGACGAAGGCCGCGTCGCTGAACGGCTCCATTCATCTTCTGGGCGCACAAGCGGGCGATTTGATCGCACGGGCCCAGTGCCTCGCCGACACCGACAAGGACGCCGAATGCGAACTCGCCCTGCGCGCTGCGATGGAGGTCTCGAAACGCATCAGAGATGAGAAGCGGCAAGCGGAACTGATCAAGAAATGCGATGCGCTGCAGTCGATAATCAGCAAGAAAGAGGCCCCCGATTCGTCGGAGAAGGAAGCCAAACCGCAGGGCAAATGAGTCGCGGCGGCACGAGTACACACCTTCCAGGCGGGCCGTCCAAGAAGGAGGTCACTCCATGATCCGAGGCATGCACACGATGTTTTACTCCTCAAAGGCCGCTGAACTGCGCGCATTCCTGCGCGACAAACTGGGTCTGAAGGGCGTCGACGTCGGCGACGGCTGGCTGATCTTCGACGCCCCGGAGGCCGACCTCGGCGTGCATCCGACCGAGGGCGAAGACACTCCGTCCGGCACCGCGAACATCTCGTTCTACTGCGACGATATCAACGAGACCATGCGCGAATTGAAGGCGAAGGGCGTTGAGTTCACTCAGGCCGTCGAGGACCACGGCTACGGCCTGGTGACGTTCTTCAAGGTGCCCGGCGATTTCACCGTGCAACTGTATCAGCCCAAATACACGAAATGAGCGGTGGTGCTTTGCATCGCCGCGATCATCCTTCGAACTTTCGCACTTGGTCAATCCATGCGCGCACGATCGCCTGAAGCGCGCGTTTTCTTGTTATCACGTCTGCTTCATCGCCCAGGGTTACAAGACAGCGGTCTTTCGCCAGCCACTTCAACTGGCCCGACGGGTCGGCAATCTTCAAACCGGTCTTGGCACTGGCCTTGGGCTTCGCGCCCATGTGCAGAATGAGCCGAAGTCCGTCCTTGCCGTGTACGTTGATCGTGGCGAACCAGTCGGTCGTGCGAAAGCTTGGCGAGTTCCACTTGATGCCCTCGCGGATGGACGGACTGACGCCGAGGATGAGCCGCCGAACAAGCGCCAGCGCCGGCTTGAGCGGATGGTCCAGAGCGCGCATGTACGCTTCCAGCTCGGGGTCGCCTTGCGCCACGGGCGTCGACGATTGTGCCGGGATGGGCTTCGCAGCCCGCCGTTTCGCCAATGGCGCGGCAGCCTTTTTGATCGATGCCTTCGCGACAAGCTTGATGGATGGCTTTGCCGTGCCTTTCCTGACCGGAATGGCAAGAGGTGGCTTCTTCATGTCGACGCGTCCCGTTTTCTTGGTTACGCCCCCAGTCGCTTCCGCAAGTCCTCGACCGCCTTGCGCCATTTCGCACCCTCGGCACTCGCGTCCCAAAGTTCGCAAAGCTCGGAGTCGTCGGCCAACACGCGGTCGATGGCGGCGAAGGCGCGCTTCAATAGCGCCGGCCCCGGCTCGATCTTGTTTGCGGCCACCCACCGATCGACTTCCTCGGTGTGCGAATTCTTGTAGCCCGGACTGCCTTTTATCCGGGCGATGACCTCGCACGCCGCAAGCGCGTTGCAAGCGATGTCTGAATCCAGGTATTCGTCACCGACCTGTTCCAATTCGCCGAATGTCGATTCCACCAGCGAGAGGTCGTCGAGCCCCTCCAGGCCATACGCCCAATCGCATGCCGTATCGTTGTCGAAGGCGAATTCGCCCCATGCACCCATGTTTCTACCTCCACTCAGCGCCCCCGCGTAGGCCCGGATTGTAATCACAACGCGCCGGGGTGCAGACTGCCGTTACGCATGGCCTGCCAGAATCGCGTCCAGCCTGTCGTAACCCGCCGATACGCCGTGTTCCATGCCCGAGGCGGCCGCGCCGTCGCGGGCTTCCTTCGTGGGGAACAGCAGGGTCATGCGGAGTTGGGTCTGGCGACCCTGTTCGGTCAATTCGACCGTTGCCAGCAACTCCCACGGTTCTGAACATTCCCCGCCGGGGCCGCAGTCTCCCGCGCCCGGGCCCATTTCCATGCGCTCGGTGTGGACGATTCGCTCCGGCGGAACCACTTCGCGGTGTTCGCCCCAGATCGACAGCGCGACCTGGCCATCCGGCCCGTTCCACACCCAGCGAAATTTGCCGCCGACGCGGACATCCATCTCGCATTCGGCCCAGGCCCATTCGGGCGGCGTGAACATCCACTGCTTGAGCAGTTCGGGTTTCGTCATCGCGTCCCAGACGAGCCGGCGCGGCGCATTGAAGACGCGCGTCATGACGAGTTCCAGATCCGACGGGGTGGTGACGGACAGCGTGTTAATCATGTGCATGCTCCATTAGTTCTGTTTGTGGTGGGCCTGTTCTTCCTTCGCCTTTAAGTCCGCCAGCAGCGAATCGAGCCGCTGGAAGTTCGCCTCCCAGATGCGCCTGTATTCCTCGAGCCACGCATTGGCCTCGGCGAGCGGCTTGCCCTCGATGCGACAAAGGTGCGTCCGCCCCACCACGCGCCGGCGGACCAGCTTGGCCCGCTCGAGCACGCGTACGTGCTTGGAGGCCGCGGGAAACGACATTTTGAGCGGCGCCGACAGCTCGCTGAGATTCTGCTCGTGATGCGAAAGCCGGCGCAGAATCGCCCGGCGTGCCGGATGGGCCAGTGCATGAAAGACGCGGTCGAGGCGTGGGGAGGAATCTAAAACCATATGGTTTAATATACAGGCGCGAAATCGGTTTGTCAACCATTTGGTTTAATAATATTGGCATGAAATTCAACCGGTGGGCACGCACTTGGATCCTGGAAATCACCAAAGATAAAGCCCAAGGGTCGAGCCCCTGGGCTTTATGTGCAATGCTCAAATACCGGCGGCCGCGAAAGTTACGACGCCAGCAGCAGATTCAGCGGGTTTTCCAGGAATGACATCACCGTGCGAATGAACCGCGCGGCGTCGGCCCCGTCGACCGCGCGGTGGTCGAACGACAGAAACAGCGGCAGCATTTTGCGGATGACGATCTCGCCGTTTCGCACCACCGGCTTGGGTTCCAGTTTGCCCATGCCGAGGATGGCGACTTCGGGGTAGTTGATCATCGGGGTCGACATCGTGCCGCCGAGCGCGCCGACATTTGTCACGGTAAACGTGCCGCCGCGCAGTTCCTCGACGGGAATCTTGAACTCCCGCGCCCGGTCGGCAAGGTCCTTGAGCTCCTTGCTGATGCGCACGAGGCCCTTGCGATCGACGTCGCGCAGGACCGGCACCATCAGGCCGCGCGGCGTGTCGACGGCGACGCCGATGTGGTAGTAGTCTTTGTAGACAATCTCACCGACAGCCTCGTCGAATGACGAATTCATCTGCGGGTATTGCTGCAACGCACCGGCAACGGCCTTGAGCATGAAGGCGGTCAGCGTCAGTTTCGCGCCCTTTTCGGCGAACATTTCGCCCTGTTCCTTGCGGAAAATCTCCAGGTCGGTCACGTCGACCTCGTCGCCGTGGGTGACGGCGGGAATGGTGAGGTAGGCACGCACCATCTGACGCGCGATCGTCTTGCGCATCTGGCTCATTTTCTCGCGGCGAACGGGGCCCCATTGCGAGAAGTCCGGAAGCGCCTCAGCGGCAAGTTGCGGCATGGCGCCCGGTGGCGGCTGCGACGCGGGCGACGCGCTGCGCGCCGGCTGCGGCTCGGAGCCGCGCGCGGCAGGCGCGGATGTCGAACGACTGCCGGCCTGATTTTGCAGGCTGTAGCGCTCCACGTCTTCACGGACGATGCGGCCCCCCGGCCCGGTGCCGTGGACCTCATGCAGGTCGACGCCGATCTCGCGGGCCATGCGGCGGATCGCCGGCGCCGCGGGAATGGGTCCGGAGCCGGAGCGCGGGGCTTCGGCCACGGGCTGCTCGCGTCGCGCGGCAGGGGCAGCGGCGACAGGCTCCTCTCGCATGCGCTCGGGCGCGGGCGCCGGTCGCGCGACCGGTGGCGGCGCGGCGGGCGCCGACTTTGCGGCGGGCGCTTCAATGTTGGCAGCGGGCGCGGCCTTGGTTGCGCCGGCCGAATCGACCGACAGCAGCACCTGGCCGACATGCACCGTGTCGCCGGCCTTCACGTTCAGGGCCGAGATGACGCCGGCGTAGGGCACCGGCAACTCGACTGCCGCCTTGTCGGTCTCAACCTCCATGACCATCTGGTCGGCTTTGACGACGTCGCCCTGCTTGATCATGACGTTGACGATCTGTGCCTCGTGAATTCCTTCGCCGAGATCCGGTAGTTTGAAATCTTGTGCCATAGCGATAATCGGTTGCCAGGTGCCAGTTGTCAGTAAATATACGAATTAAAAACTTACCACTTCCCGCGCCGCGCTCACGACCTTCTTGACGTCGGGCATGTAATACTTCTCCAGTGCGAAAAAGGGCATGGTCAAGTCGTAGCCGGTCACGCGCTTGATCGGCGCCTCCAGATACATCAGACTGCTTTCGACAATACGCGAGATGACCTCGGCGCCGGGGCCGCAGGATCGCGGCGCCTCGTGAACAATGACCGCACGGCCCGTCTTGCGGACCGACGCATTGATGGTTTCTGAATCCATGGGGGCGACGGTCAGCAGGTCGATGACCTCGGCGTCGATGCCATGCTCCTCGGCCAGTTCCTCGGCGGCGTCGAGCGTCGGCCGCATGGACGCACCGTAGGAGACAATCGTCAAATCCGAACCGGAGCGCACGACCTGGGCCTTGCCGATCGGCATGGTCTCGGGCTCATCGGGTACCTCTTCGCGAAACGCACGGTAGGACGCCTTCGGCTCGTAGAAGATCACGGGGTCGGGATCGAGGATGGAGGCTCGAAGCAGGGCCCGGGCGTTGCGCGGACCCGACGGGATCACGACTTTGAGGCCCGGCAAGTGCGCCCAGATGGCCTCGCGGCTTTCGCTGTGATGCTCGATGGCGCGGATGCCCGCGCCGTAGGGCATGCGAATGACCATGGACATGGTGTATCGTCCGCGCGTGCGGTTGCGAAAGCGGGCAACGTGGTTTTCGATCTGGTGAAATGCGTGGTAACCGAATCCGGAAAATTGCATTTCGCAAATCGGCTTGAACCCGTTCATGCACAGGCCGACGGCCAGACCCGCGATCGCGGACTCGGCGACCGGCGTGTCAATCACGCGATTCTCGCCGAACTCCTTCCACAGCCCCTCGGTCACGCGAAACACGCCCTCATCGGGCCCGACGTCCTCGCCGATGATCAACGTTCGGTTGTCTTCGAGCAGGGCCTCTCGCAGGGCCAGGTTCAGCGCCTTCACCATCGTCAACTGTGCCATGTCGAAATCTCGTCCAGGGTTGTCAGTCTCGGGTCGTCGTCAAAATCGTATCGCGGCGTTTCGTTCGTCTAGTGGTTTCGCGTCAGTTCCCGCGCGTCGCTCCCCGTCTCCGGTTCGCCTTCGCCGTTTTCGGCCATGTAGGCGTGGAATTCGTTGAGTTGCGTCTTGAGATATGGCGGCATCGTCGCAAAGCAATGCTGGAAGGGCGCCGCGGGGTCGGGCTGATAGCCTTCGGCACGCTCAATCGCGGCGTTGATGTCGGCGGTTGCCTCTTCCTCGATCAGGTCGCGGGCCTTTTCGTCGAGCACCTTGCGCTTCTTCAGGTATTTCCAGAATCGCACGAGCGGGTCCTTCGGCTTCCAGCATTCGACCTGCTCTTCGGTGCGGTACTTCTTGGGATCATCGGCGGTGGTATGCACGCCGATGCGGTAGGTGACGGCTTCAATCAGCGTCGGACCACCGCCGGCGCGGGCCTTGGCGACAGCCTCCTGGGTGGCCGAAACCATGGCCAGGATGTCGTTGCCGTCGACCTGAATGCCGTCAAAGCCGTAAGCCGCCGCCTTCTGGGCGATGGTCTTGGCGGCGGTCTGCTTTTCCCGGGGAAGACTGATCGCCCAGTGGTTGTTCTGGATGACCATGACCAGCGGAAGTTGATAGACCCCGGCGCAGTTCATTCCCTCGTGGAAGTCGCCTTCGCTGGTTCCGCCGTCGCCGCAAAAACCAATGGCCACATTCTGCGTGCCCTTCAATTTGCAACCCCAGGCCACGCCGCCGGCGTGCAGCACCTGCGAGGCAACCGGAACACAGATCGGAAGGTCGTTCACTCCCTCCGGTACGCTGGAGCCTTCCTCGTTGCCGCCCCACCACAGGATGATCTTGTCCATGGGCCAGCCGCGCCAGAGCATGGCGGCGGTCTCTCGAAACGATGGAACGAGCCAGTCGTCTTTTTGCAGCACGAAGGCCGGCCCGAGCGACGCGGCCTCCTGACCCAGACAGGGGCCGTAGGTGCCGATGCGGCCCTGCCGCTGCAACTTGAGCAGTCTTTCGTCGAATCGGCGGGCCGTCACCATCGCCTTGAACAGACGGCGGAGATCGGCGTCGCTCAACTTCGGATCCAGCGCCTCATCGACGTTGCCCTCTGAATCGAGGATCGAGAGCGATTCCAACTTCATGTCCAGCTTGATTTTCTCGCGGGGCACGATGCCTCCTTGGTTCGACGTCCTGTCCTGCGGGCACCCGGGATGCCGGACCTGCGAACGGTCCGGCGAGACGGCGGATCCCCTGCCCGAAGCGCCCATTATGGCGCAAATCAACGGCTGAGAAAAGACGACCCCGCTGTCACGGGAAAACGCGTCCGGGCGGTTAATCGGTCGGCGATTGGGCGGCGATCCGAAGGGTCGCGCTCCCCTGAATAGAGGCGTCTGACATGCCGGCACGCGCCTTGTCAAACAACTTGCCGGGCCAGACGAATGAGGCCAACACCAGCATCACGCAAACGGTCAAGGCCGTCGCCAGCGTCAGGCAACGCGACGGCCGGGTCGCCACGGCGGGCGGGCGCAGATAGATACTTGCAACGATCCGGAGATAAAACGCCGCGGCAATGGCCGAGTTGACCACGCCGATGATCACCAATGCGACCAGAGCCGACCCGTGCGGCCCCCCGTCCGCCGCGGACAACGCGGCGCTGAACAGGTAGAGTTTGCCGAGGAATCCACCGGTCGGCGGCAATCCCATCAGCGACAGCACGCACACGGCGAGGGCCAGCGCCGCCCACGGATGCCGACGAGCGCATCCCGCGATGTCATCCAGCGTTTCGGCGGAGTCCTCGCCATCCTCGCCATCCTCGCCGTCCTTGCGGAAGAACGACAGTGCCGCGAATGCGCCGAGGTTCATTACGCCGTAAACGATCATATAGAAAAAGACGGCAGTCAATCCGTTGCGCATCGGCGATGCGGCATCGGCCGCGCCCGGTCCGGCGGCGAATCCGATCAGCATATAGCCGCTGTGGGCGACGCTGGAGTAGGCCAGCATTCGCTTGACATTGTTCTGCCACAGGGCCAGCGTATTGCCGACCGTCATGGTCAGGGCGGCCATCAACCAGAGCACCCAGAACACGGCGTCGCCCGTGACCCAGCCGCTGAGCGATAACAAACGCGTCAGCGCAAGGAACCCGGCAAACTTCGGTATGAAGCCGAGCATGCCCGTGACCGGCGCGGCAGCGCCCTGGTAGACGTCCGCGACGTAGAAATGCAGCGGGACGGCAGCGATCTTAAAGGCCAGCCCGGCCAGCACGAACATCAGGCCGAGCAGGGTGAGTTCGTTGCCGGGCGCGCCCAGATGTGAAAGCGCGGCGGCAATCGAGGGACCACCGCTTTCATCCGCGATGAGACGCATCGTCCCGGCCGACGCATACAGGAACGAAAAGCCATACAAGGTCAACGCCGCGGCCAGGGCCCCGAGAAAGAAGTACTTGACCGTGGATTCCTGCGCCCGGGCATCACGGCGCGATAGGCCGATGAGAATGTAAGTGGGTACGCTGACCAGTTCGAGCGCCAGGAAGAGCAGGATGAGATCGTTGGCGATCGCGACCAGCAGAACACCTGCAAGCGAGAAGAGCGCCAGGGCCATGAACTCGCCCTGTTCGCCGTCATCGGGAACGTGCCGATTCACCATGAGGATCAGCAGGCCCATCGCAAGACCCACGATCCGCGTGAACCAGACGATTGAATCTCCCGCGATGGTCGGGTCGCGCGGCGGCGGATTTTGAGACACATGCCAGGCCGCCAGGACCGCCAGCATCAAAATGACAAGCGTCAATCCCCAGCAGATCGCCCCCCGCTCGCGGGCCGACGTCAGGCCGACGATCAACAGGAGCGATGCGCCGGCGACCAGCGCCAGTTCGGGCAGCAGGCTCAAAAGAATGGGGGGAAGCATCGACAACATCTAGCGTGCCTCCTCCAACCCTGCCGGGCTTTTCTCAACGACAACCGGATGCGGCGCGGTCATGATTGCATCTTCCATTGCGGCCCCAGCCGCAACGGACGCCCAGGATGCCGCGTCCGAACCCGGTCTCACCGATCCGGCGAGTTGGTACTTCGCATCGATGATCGGCGACAGGACCGCGTCATTCAGGTCCTTGGTCATCATGCGCATGGCCGGGCCCGGATAAACACCGAGCAGCAGACAGGCCAGTGCCAGAGGCGCGAGTATGCCCACCTCGCGGCGGGTGAGGTCCTGGGTCAAGCCGGTCGAGTCGTCTGCACCGTGGCCCGGTTCGCGGACGGGCCCGAACAGGATGCCGCGGGCCATGTGCAGCATATAGACGGCGCTGAGGATGATGCCAAGCGCGGCAAATGCGGCATAGGGGATGCCCAGGTGCTCGGTCGAATTGAAGGTCCCCACAAGGACCAGAAACTCACTGACAAACCCGTTCAGCCCGGGCAGCCCCACGCTGGCAAAGGTGAAGACGACCAGGAAGAACGCCAGGACCGGCATCTTTTTCGCCAGTCCGCCGATCTGCGACAGTTCGCGGGTGTGGTAGCGTTCGTAAATCATGCCGACCACGAGGAACAGCGCACCGGTGGAAAGGCCGTGGTTGATCATGTAGAGCAGCGAACCGACCAGCCCTTCGGTCTTCATGCTGAACATGCCCAGCAGACAATAGCCAAGATGCGAAACCGACGAATAGGCCACCAGTTTCTTGAAGTCGCTCTGGACCCAGGCGGCCACCGCGCCGTAGATGATGCCGACGACCGCCAGGACGCCGACCAGGGGCGCAAACTCGATGGCCGCATGCGGCAGCATCGGCAGACTCAATCGCAGAAAACCGTAGGTGCCCAGTTTGAGCAGCACACCGGCCAGGATGACAGAGCCTGCCGTCGGTGCTTCGGTGTGGGCGAGCGGCAGCCAGGTGTGCATGGGAAACAGCGGGACCTTGATGGCAAAGCCCGCGAAGAAAGCGAAGAAGAGCACGGCCTGGGTGGAGGCCGGCAGGAGGTTGCTGTAGGCCAGTTCGTAGAGCACATCGAGGTTAAACGTAAACGTTCGAACCTGCCCCGGACCGATCGGCAATTGCGACGCGAGCCAGCCGAGGTACAGCACGCCGGCAAAAGTCAGCATGCTGCCGGCCAGCGTATAGATGAAGAACATGTTCGCGGCCTTCTGCCGCTGGGACCCGCCCCAGATGCCGATCAGAAAGTAAAGCGGCACCAGGGTGAACTCGAAGAAAATGTAGAACAGCAGCAGATCGCGGGAGCAGAACACCCCGATCATCGCGGCGTGCAGCAGGAGCAGCAGTGCGTAGAACTCCCGCGCGCGGTCGGCAATCGCCGTGAAACTGCCCCAGATCGCCAGCGGAGTCAAAAAGACCGTCAGCAATATCAGTGGAAGGCTGACGCCGTCGACGCCGACGTGGTACTCGATCTGCAGATGCGCGACGTCGCTCCAGGTGCGCTGCGGCTCGCCGATCCAGGTGTGGCGCTCCACCAGCATGCAGCCGGGCATGTCGCGCTTCACCAGGTTGTAGCGTCCCAAAGCGATGACACCCAGCAGCAGCGTGAGCAGCGAAACTCCGAGCGCGATCCGACGGCTCGAAACGGCGTCGCCGTCGATCCGCGCGAAGACCAGCGCCGCGCCGGCAAGGGGCACGACGATGAGCATCGTGAGGATGTGCTGCGTCAGCCAGTTGTCGCCGAAAAGATCCATGTAACGCGTTTCCGTTCCTTCGCCTTGCCGCCGTCCATTACGCCTTGATGAGCACCCAGAGCACGATGGCGATCACGCCGACCACCATGCCGGTCGCATAACTCTGCATGCCGCCGGATTGCAGACCGCGCAGCCCGAAGCCGACGGCCCTGGGAATCGCACTGATGATCCACAAGATGCCGTTGATGAAATACTGATCGATGCCCACGCACAAGGCGCCCAGTTTGCGCAGCGGGCGCACGATCGCAAGGTCGAACAATTCGTCGACGTAGTACTTGTTGTAGAGCAGTTTGTGCACCGGCCCCGAGGCGACGGCGGCGGCATGGGCGATGGCGGGATGGCGCAGGTAAATGTAGCGGGCGGTCAACATTCCAATGAGGAACAGCCCGCCCGACAGCCACATCAACCAATGACCGCCATGGGCTTCGGCGTGCACCGCGTGCAGGCGGGCCTTCGCCGGGTCGACGACGCTTGCAAGGAAATGGTGGAAACCGCCGTGCGGTTCGAGGAAGCCCAGGAACCCGCTGGATTTCATCGTGACGCCGACGTATCCGGCGAACACCGCCCCGATGGTCAGCGCCATCAGCGGCACGGTCATCCACTTGCCATTCTCATGGGCGTGCTCGACGCCGGCCGGCAGCCGCTCGCGTCCATAGAACGCGAGGAAGATCATGCGGAATGTATAAAACGCGGTCATGAGCGCCGTCACCAGCGCCATCCACCCGAGCCAGGGCATGTTCGATGCGAGCGCCGCATGGACGATCTCGTCCTTGCTCCAGAAGCCGGCCAGCAGCGGACAACCCGCGAGCGCCAGACCGCCGATCAGGAATGTGTTTGCGGTAATGGGCATGGCGCGGCGCAGGCCGCCGAAGCGACGGATGTCAATCACGCCGTGCATGGCGTGCATCACGCTGCCGGCGCCGAGGAAAAGCAGGGCTTTGAAATACGCGTGCGTGAAGAGATGGAAGATCGCCGAGTCAAACGCACCGACGCCAAGACCCAGGAACATGTAGCCCAGTTGGCTGAGCGTCGAAAAGGCGAGAATGCGCTTCATGTCGAATTGGGTGAGCGCGATCGAGGCCGCGAAGATCGCCGTCACGCCGCCGATGCAGGCCACGACCGTCATCGCGGTGGCGCTGCTGGCGAAGATCACGCCGCATCGGGCGACCATGTAAACGCCGGCCGTCACCATCGTCGCAGCGTGGATCAGCGCGCTGACCGGCGTCGGGCCTTCCATGGCGTCCGGCAACCAGACGTGCAGCGGCAACTGGGCGCTCTTGCCCATGGCGCCGCAGAAGAGCAACAGCGCAATGATCGTCACACGACCTGGTTCGAGGACGCCGCCTCCGAGGGTCGTGCCGGCGATGACGTGCTGAAAGACCCGGTCATAGTCCAACGTGCCAAAGGTGTTGAAGATCAGAAATATGGCCAGGCCAAAACCGAAGTCGCCGATCCGGTTGACGATGAACGCCTTTTTCGCGGCGGCCGCGGCCTCGGGCTTTTGATAATAGAAGCCGATGAGCAGGTAACTGGAGAGTCCGACCAGTTCCCATCCGACGTACAGGACCAGGAAGTTGCCCGCAAGCACCAGCAGGCACATCGAAAAGACGAACAACCCCAGGAAGGCAAAGAACCGTTCGTATCCGTGCTCGGCATGGCCGTGGTGATCGCGCATGTAGCCGACGGAATAGACCACGACCAGAAACGAGACCGACAGCACCGTCAGGAGCATCACGCAGGTGAGGGGGTCGATGCGGAAGTCGACGTTGAAAATCGAGAATTTGCCGCCGCCGTCGATCCATTGGTAGATCGGGAACGAGAGTGACTGCGTGTCTACGCGGTACTTGATGCCCTGATCCGCGAACTCTTGAACCTTCGGCGTGTCTTCGCGGGCGCGACCCTGCTCATCCACTTGGTATTTGAGTTGTGTGAGATCGTGGACTCTGCTGTGGATTTGCCACGCCGAAATCAATGCGACCAGCACGCCGGCCAGCACCAGCCAATGCGAGCGCGATCGCAGTCCGCGAAGGCCGATTGCGCCGACGCCTATGGCACCGAGCAGCGGCGCTGCGACGACAATGATGGCGAGTGTTTTCAAATCCATGAGCGTCTCAACTTACCCGCGCATCGTCGCCCAGCGTTCGGCGTCCAGCGTGCCGCGTCGGCGGAAGAGCATGACCACGATGGCAAGGCCCAGGCCCGCCTCCACCGCGGCAATCACCAGTACAAACAGGCCAAACACCTGACCGTGCAGGTTGTTCCACAGCCGCCCTGCGCCGATCAAGTTCAGCAGGACGCCCTGAAACATGACCTCGGTGCAGAGAAACATGATGATCAGGTTGCGGCGGCACAGAAAGCCGACCACGCCAATCCCAAACAGGACCGCGCCAACCAACATCAATCCAACGGCACTGTTCATATCGCCAAACCCGTGGCGGCCCCCCTCTATGAGGACCGACGAACCGCAAACCAGCGCGAAGCAGATGTCCACGTGCGTCGTCCCCCGCTGAGGGGGGACGCAACGTCAAAACGGCTTCGCCTTTCGACCCGACTCGCCGAGGGCCGCCGCATCGACGTCGCCGTCGACCTCGGAGGCAACCTTCCGCCGCGACAGGGCAATCGCCCCCACCATCGCCACCATCAACAGCACACCGGCCAGTTCCACGCTTACCGAATACTCCGACAGCATGAGCCGGCCGATCGCCAGCGTATTCTCCGGATCAGGCGCGATGGGGCCGTCAACACCCTTGAGCGGACGGCCGACAATGACGCCGGCCAGGGTCGCAGTCAGCACGAATCCCGCGAGCACCGCCGCCACCGGTTCGCGTGCAACGGTGTCATAATTCAACGCCCCGCCATAGCGACTGCCGTCCACATTTCCCGGCTGCTGGGCCAGCATGATGACGAAGACGTACGTCACCAGAATGGCCCCGGCGTAGACGATGATGAGTCCGGCCGCGAGGAATTCGGCTCCGGCAATCACCGCCAGCCCCGCCGTACCGATGACGACCAGCACGAAGTAAAGCGCCGAATACACCGGCTTGGCATGGGTCACCACGCGCCCGGCCGCGCCAACGGTTATGGCGGAAAGAACATAAAACGCGACCGTGGTCGATTCACTGGCGACGGCCTGGAGCACCCAGACGAGCGCGCCGATCGCCGCGGCAGCCAGAATCCATGCGGCCCCGCGCACCGGCCGCTTTTCGCGCGGCAGCGCAAGGAAGACCGCCAGCGCCCCAATGGCCGCCGCGACATAAGTGCCATAAACCAGATACGATTCCACTCGCTGCCAACTCCGACTAACCAGCAAACCACTGCTTCGACTTGTGTGGAACCGGGCCAATGGCCGGTTCAGCACAGGCCATTGGCCCGTGCCACACGTTTCCTAGCAAATTGACTCTACTCAATATCCCGTCACCGCCGGGTTCTTTCGCGGCTTCTCGGCCTTCGTCCGATCGAAGACCATCAGAAGTTTCTCCTTATCGAAAATCATCTCTTCTCGCGAGCCGCCGACCAGGTGGTACTCCGGCGTCAACTCGATCGCATCGACCGGGCAGGCCTCTTCGCACATGCCGCAGTAGATGCACCGCAATTCGTCAATATCGAACTTGATCGGGTACTTCTCGCGATCCGGCCACGGGCTCTCGGCGCCCTCGATGTGAATGCAGTGCGCGGGACACGCCGTCTCGCACATGAAACAGGCCACGCAGGCCACGCGGCCCTGCTCGTCGCGGTTGAGCCGGTGGACCCCGCGGTAGTTCTCCTTGCGCAGGGTTCGCTTTTCCTCGGGATACTGCACGACCGTCTGCGTGCGAAGTTTGCGCTTGAACATGTGACGCAGCGTCGTCCCAAGGCCGGCAAAGACCTGCGGCAGGTACAGCCGTTCCAAAGCGGTCAATTCAGACTGATCGACATTGATGACGTCCGTCTGTGTCCAATGCGGACGCAGCGGCGGCGGCGGTTCGCTCATGGGCAGAGAGGTGTCAGCCACGGGTCACCATCGCTTTCGCGGGCAGGCTCTGCTGGCGGCCGGTGATCGGCTTGCGGCCCGAGGCGGCAACAATCAATGCGCCCAGAATGATCGCAGCGTTGCCCGCGGTCGCCCACCATTGGCTCACCTGCAAATAGACGATGACCCCCTGCAAGGCGACCAGGGCCATGGAGATCGGCACGAGGCCCTTCCAGGCCACGCGCATCAGTTGATCAAACCGGAACCGCGGAATCGTCCAACGCACAGCCATGTAAAGACTGATGAACAGGGCGATCTTTCCGCCGAAGACGAGTGAGCGAGCGATCATGGCCAGGGCCGTGGTCTCGCTGTTCACGAATGCCGCGCCCGGAAACCAGGGCGGCAGCAGATAACCGCCGAAGAAGAGCGCCGTCATCAGGCCGCTGGTGGTGAGCATGTGGGCATATTCGGCGAGGAAGAACAGGGCCAGTTTCATCGCGCTGTATTCGGTGTGATAGCCGCCGATGAGTTCCTGCTCGCTCTCGGCCAGATCGAACGGCATGCGGTTGGCCTCGGCCAGCGCCGCGATGAACAGCAGCAGCGCCGCGACCGGATGGTACAGCACGATCCAGGGACCGGCGGCCTGCTTCGCCACGATGTGCTCCAGCCGCAGTTCACCGGTCGCAAGGATGACGGTGAGGATGGCCATGCCCAGGGGCACTTCGTAGGAGAGCATCTGTGCCGCTGCTCGCATTCCGCCGTAGAACGAGTACTTGTTGTTGCTGGCCCAGGCTCCGAGCACGACGCCGTACACACCGAGTGACGCGATCGCCACCATATAAAGCAGACCGATGTCAACTGACGCGACCTGACACTGCAACAACGGCGCATCGGCCGCCATCCAACTCCAGCGGAAGTTGCCGCCGATCGGAAGTACGGCGAATCCGATCATCGCCACGACAAAGATCAACCATGGCGCCAGCAGAAACAGGGCCCTGTCGACATGACGCGGAATGATGTCTTCCTTGAGCAGAAACTTCACGCCGTCCGCCATGGGCTGCAGCAAACCCAACGGCCCGACGCGATTGGGACCAAAGCGATCCTGCATCCAGGCGGAGATTTTTCGTTCCAGCAGAATGCAGTACGCGACAGCGGTCATGATGACGCCGATCGACGCCAGCATCAGCAACATGCTGAAACTGAACTGGTCGCTCAGGATGGACTTGGCCCAATCAATCAAGTTCTGCATTCCATTTCGTCAGGTCGATCATCCGGCGGGCCAGAAGCCCGCGCTTCCCGTCTAGTGTGCGTGCTCCGGTATCGGCGGCGGAATGTGCGGCGTCGCAAACTCCGGCATCGTCGCCGACATCTTTTCCCGCATCCGCGCCGCGTTGTACAGTCCGACTTCGCCGGCCAGGGCATACAAATACTGCCCGTCGCGCTGGCAACCTTCCAGCGGCGCGATGCCGGCGTTGAACGGCTGCACCCTGCCCTGGACATTGATAAACGTGCCGGATCGCTCGGCCCACGAACAACTGGGCACGATCACGTCGGCCCGCTCGATCAAATCCGACGGCAGGATATCCTGCACGAACAGGGTCTCCAACTTTGCGGCGGCAGCCGCCAGTTCCTTGGAGACCCACTCGTTCGGGTAGCCGCCCACAATCCACGCCGCCTTGATCTCGCCGACAGTCGCACGCGCCACAAAATCGTCAAACGTCGCGACGACCCCGCCCATCGCGCCGATGATTCGCTCAATCCCCCGCCGGTTCGGACACTTTTCGGCCCGGATCGTAAACTTGGCCGGCTTGTCGTTTCCATTGCCCGATCCGGCCGGATAGTTCTCGTCGCTGCCGATCGTCGGCACCGGGCCCATCGCCAGCATTGCCTGCGGAGCGATCGATCGAATAAACGTCGCCAGCAGCCAGGCTTCTTCGCAGGCCATGAACGGTGACAGGATCGCGCCGACCGCCCCGCCGCCGTGGGCTTTCACGGTCGACTCGAATCGCGAACGCGCCAGATCCGGCAATGCACTCCAGTCCGGAGACTCTGTCTCCGACCCGCGGCGTACGGTCAGCCGCTTCAGCCGGCGCGAATCGTGGACGTATTTCCAGCCGAAGCGGCCCTCATCGCACATCCACCAGTCATTCACGCCGGGATTGAATCGCGGTTTGAGCCGATAGACCACGCCATCGTTCTGTTCCACCGTGATCGCACAACCCGCGGAGCAGCCGGCGCACACGCTGTCGGCAGTCTTGAGAAACCAGACGCGCTGATCCATCAAAAAGTCTTTATCGAGCAGACTGCCGACGGGGCAGATGTCAACGACGTTGCCCTGCAACTTGTTTTCGAGCGGCTTGCCCGGAAAGACGTCGATTTCCGCGCGATATCCGCGATTCACGACGCACAGTTCGCCGGTGCCGGCAATCTCATCGGTGAAACGGACGCAGCGGGTGCACATGACGCAGCGATCCTGATAGAGCAGGGTCTTGCTGCCGACGTCCTTCTTGGGATTCTTGTTCTTGGGCTCGACCATGCGGCTGACCGGCTGGCCGAACTTCTCGCTGTAGTCCTGCAGGTAGCACTCCCCGGCCTGATCGCACACCGGGCAGTCGAGCGGATGGTTGAGCAGGAAATACTCCATGCAGTGCTTCTGATTGTCGCGAACCTTGTCAGACTCGAATCGAACTTCCATTCCGTCTTTGACGGGCGTCTGACAACTGGGCACGAGACGCGGCGTCCAGACCATTTCCTTGGTCTTGGGGTCCGGCATCTTCATTTCCATGAGACAAAGGCGGCAGGACGCGACGATGGCCAGACCGGGGTGATAGCAGTAGTGCGGCACGTCCCAGCCGGCTTCCAGCGCCGCCTGCAGCACGGGGATCTTGTCCCGGCATTCGATCGTCCTGTCATCAATGGTGATCTTGGGCATCTGCCGCATTGTCCTAAAAAGGCGGTGGTTCGCTGGCTGCCTGCCAGGCCATCCGCTTGTGAAAAATATCACAGAGCCGGTTCGAATGCCAGTGTCCAATGTGGCGATGGATTGGAGGATGTATAATCTCTTGTAAGGAGCGGATCATGACGGTCAATCTTCGCGAGGCCCAGGACCATTTGCCGCAGTTGATCGACCAACTCGGCGAGGGTCAGGAAGTTGAGATCACCGACAATGGGCGGACCGTGGCACGACTCGTGGGGGCCACACGCCAGGTCCTTCAACCGCGCGTTCCTGGACTGATGAAGGGCATGATCCACATGTCAGACGACTTTGACGCGCCGCTCGACGATTTTCAAGAGTACATGCAGTGAGGCTCCTGCTCGATACGCATGCCATGCTTTGGTTTACCTCCGACGATCCTCGTTTGGGGAGTCGCTCGAGATCCCTGATTGCGGATCCCACGCACGATTTGCTCGTTGGCGTGGGTACCTGCTGGGAACTGGCGATCAAAATATCAATGGGCAAATTGACCCTGCCCATAGCAATCAATCGCTTTCTTGAGGCCACGCTGTCCAACTACGCGATTCGAATCCTTGCGATTGAGCCCCGCCATCTTGCCCGTATCACAACACTGGCATTTCACCACCGAGATCCCTTTGATCGACTCCTCGTTGCCCAAGCCCTGGAGGATGAACTTCAAGTGGTGAGCATCGACTCGGCGTTAGACGCCTACGGTATCAAGCGGATCTGGTAGAACGGGTGAACGCGCCGACCCTACGGAGCCTTCCCCTAACCGGCAATACCCCCGCGGGCTCTCCCGCGTACCCCGTACAATTTTGGTCCACGCACGAACGTTAACTCAATCGTCGCTCGGAATCCGATCGAGGGTGGGTTGAATTCGGGCATATTCCGCGGTGGAAAGGTCCTTCTTGGCCCGTGCGACAATGGGTTGGGCAGCGGCCTTGCCCTTGGCACGAAGTGCGCGCTTGACGAGCGCCTCAAAGGTGCTCGGTGCGTTGTTGAAGTCGAGGATGCTGTTGGCCACTTTCTCGCCCTGTTCGAATTGCTTCACCCCGATCATGCACTCGTAATAGTGGCACACTTCTTCAATGAAATCCCGTTGCTGGTGCTCCAATAGTTCCTCCATGCCGGGAAACTTCATCTGGCCCATGACCTTCATGCGGTCCTTGAACTCGGTGATCTTCCGATCGACTGCCCTGGCCGGGGCCTTCACGTGATCGGCCACGTCCTGGTAGCGCCTGGCCTCGACCAGTTGATCCAGCACCTGCTCAAACACGAAGTCCATGGCCCTGGCGTTGGGCTTGGCCTTCTTGCGCAGGGCGTCAAACAACGTCAGGTTGCGCGGCATCTCGTTCAGCGACTTGTTGAGCGTGGTGAAGTCATGCACTTTCTCAAATACAGGATCGCTGCCGCCGCCCCCGAAGATGCCGGCCATGAGCGACGGCTTTCCGTCGTGGTTGAGTACGAAGTCACCGGCGTCGTCTCGCCGCTTCTTCAATGCCTCCAAAGCCGGCGGATAGTCCTTGGCAAGATCCATGATGTTGCTGAGCAGAAACGACAACCGCACGCCGTAGAACGCGCGATCGTTCTCAAGCCCGTGATCGAAGCACCACATGTATTCGGCCAGCGCCTTGTCGTACTGCCCCTTGTCCTTAAAGGCCTTGCCGACGTGCATTCGCGCGGACGCCGAATTCTTGCCGCCCTTGGCCTTCTTCTGCGCCCTCGCAATCCCGTCTTTGCCGGCGAGGGCATCCCGAATGTCGGTCACCATGTCGTCGGCGGAGAGAAAACCGGTGAGACGGTCGAACTCCGAGCCATCCGCCTTGGCCAGCAGGACCGTGGGGTACACGTTGATCTTGAACTTCTCGGCGGTCTTCTTGTCCTTTTCGGCATCGATCTTGATGGCGACGAATTTTTCGTTCAGGAGTTTCTTCACGGGCTCGGCCGGCCAGGTCTCCTTGTCGAGTTTCTTGCAGGGACCGCACCAGGTTGTGTAGAAATCGACCAGCACCATCTTGCCGTTCTTCTGCGCCTCGGCACAGGCTTCGTCAAATGTCTTGTTGACGAAGGGTTCCTCGGCGCGGACCACCGCGGCGAATGCCAGGACCAATGCCGTGCAAACGAATCGTCGAATCGACATGGTTGTCTCCGTTTCAGGCGCTGCCGGCAGCGCGACGCCCCAGGATCGGAAGTTCGTAGATCGCCCGATTGGTCTCACGCAGGACGCGCTCGACCTTGCCCGGCTCCTGTCGCCGGATGTGCTCCTCGAATTCGCCGCGGAATTTCTCAACAATGGTGCGAATCGGGTAGGCCGCGCCGTCGGGCAGTCCGCAGATGGACAGCCCGCCCATCATGCCCATGTTCTTGCTGACTTCGACGATCAGGTCGAGGTCGCTGATTCGGCCGGCCCCGGCGGCGATTCGTTTCGCAATCTTGTACACCCAGTTGGTGCCCTCGCGGCACTGGGTGCATTGCCCGCAACTTTCGGACGAATAGAACCGCGCGATATTCGCCAGCACGTAGCGGATGTCGGCGTCCTGGGGAATGACGATTGCCCCGGCCGTACCCAGACCGAGCAGGCCGTATTTTCGCACGTCGTCAAAATCAAGTTTGCAGTCGAGTTCATTCTCGGTCAGTACGCCGACGCTCAGGCCGCCGGGGATGCAGCCCTTGATCTTGCGTCCGTCCAGCATGCCGCCGCCGTAGTCTTCTCCGAAGATCAGATCGCGACAGGACAAACCCAGCGGCGCTTCATAGCAGCCCGGTCGCTTGACCGGCCCGCTGATCGTGTAGAGTTTGGGTCCGGCGGAGTTCGGCGTCCCGATGGATTTGAACCAGTCGATGCCGCGCTCGACGATGTGCGGCACGCAGCAGAGCGTCTCGACGTTGTTGACCACCGTGGGTCGCCGGAACAGCCCCTCAATCGCGGGAAACGGCGGCTTGATGCGCGGCCAGCCACGCTTGCCTTCCAGACTCTCAATCAGTCCGGTCTCCTCGCCGCACACATAGGCCCCCGCCCCGCGATGGACGTAACAATTCATCGAGAAGTCGGTGCCGAAGATTCGGTTGCCGAACAACCCGGCGGCATACGCCTCGTCCACCGCCTTTTGCAGCACGTGAAACTGTTCGTGGAACTCGACTCGCATATAAATAAACGCGGTCGTCGTTCGCGTCGCGAAACCGGCGATGAGGATGCCCTCCAGCAACTGGTGCGGGTCTTTCTCCATCAGCACGCGGTTGTTAAACGTGCCCGGCTCGGATTCATCCGCATTGACGCACAGATAGGTGATCTTTCGATCCGGCGGCAGAAAACTCCACTTCATGCCGCAGGGAAAACCGGCGCCGCCGCGTCCCCGCAGGCCGCTGTTCTTGACGAACTCGACCGTCTGGTCGGGCGTCCATTCGCGAATGACCTTCTCGGCGGACTTGTAGCCCCCGCGCGAGCGGTAGGTCTCGAGTTTCGCGGAATCGGCCACGCCGACGTTTCTTAACAGGACCGGCTCAAACTTCGCCATTGATCACCCTGGTGCAACACGCCGCGCATCTCCGTTCGCGGCTGAATTCTTACGTTCGGCACGATCGCCTGGAAGTACAGCAGGCCCCAGGCAATCAATGCCGCGGATATCCACGTTCGCCGGCCGCCGCGCGTAAACGGCGCCGCGACAAGGAGCCAGATCGGCAGAAAATCCAGCGCGAACCGATTGTACCCCAGTTCCAAATAGCCGGGACTATGGTAGCACAGAAGGCCCAGCATGACAGGCACGGTGCCCAGCATCAGCCACCGCGCTTCGCGCTGCCGCCACCATTGCCGGACGGAGACCACCGCCCAAACGGCCAGCGGCGTCGTGATCCACAAACTGGTGCCGAACGGATTGTCCTCCTGGATATTGATGTTCGTGAGCGAAACGTCGCCGATCCGCGGCGGGGCAAGATGCAGGTAGTAGGCGTTGGTTGGAATGAAACGGGGCGAAAAGGCGCCGTGGGTCAGGCAGTTCACGGCCATGTTCTCGGTTTCTCGACCCACATAGATATGTCGGTAGCCGAAATCGAGCGGGTTGCCGAACTTCAGATGGTTCAATATGCAGAGCGGCGCAGCAATGAAAGCAAGGCCGAGCGTGCACAGCATCACCCCGCGCGGACCGTGACGGCGAAACGCCATCCACAGGAGCACCAGTCCGTAAAGGCAGGTCAATTGACGCGTGTACGTCGAAATGAGCAGTCCGATCAGTCCCGGCCAGATTCGCTGCCGGCCCATGACGTCGGCGGCGAGAATCAGCAGTCCAACCTGGGAGACAACGTGGTAGGTCTGGGCCAGTTGCCCGCCCTGGGCGGCGTGAAGATTCGGCAGGACCGCGCTGCCGCCGATCCAGCCCAGGGTCAGCACGGCCGCCCACACCGGATCGTTGAGCCGCCGGTTGAACACCACAAAGCCCGTCAACACGAGCGGCAGGTAAACCAGATAGACCGATGTCGCCGCGGGCCAGAACCCCTCCGGCAGACCGAGAAAAGTGTGAACGGGGTTCAAGATGACGGTCAGTATTGCGACCATCGGCGGGAAGACGTTGTAGATTCGACCGCGCTCCGTCACGAATGCCGTGTCATGCAGTCGCCGCGCGGGGTCGCCCGGGTTTCCGGTCGGCTCGGGGTAAGACCAGTCGAGATGGCCGTTGACGATCGGCGGAAGATCGAGCCGTCCGCGCAGCCAGGCCATACCTTCTGCAAGCCCGGCATTGCTGTCGGCGTTGGTTTCCCATTGGGAGAGCCGGATCTTCGGGCCCGCGGCCAGTTGAATGGCGCACAGGAGCAGCAGGCCGCAAACAACGGTGCGCCAGCGCCCCGTTTGCTCGGGCGGCTTCTGGGACACAGCGGGCTCGACTCGGTTCGATTCGGGCGTGTTCATGAAGCGTCGCCGAGTCCCTTGAACGGGGCCATGTGCGGCGCGCGTGCGCCGCCAAACCGGATGACTCCACTATACCATCGAACCTGTCGCCGGCGGAGTTTGACGGCCACGCCTCTGCGTGAAAGAGCCGCATCTCGACGCCGCGCAGGATTGAAACTATGTCAACAGGCTAAAATAAATGCAACTCCAGGTAATCGCAGCAATCGTCCACGGCAGGCGGCGGCCGCGCCACATCCAGGCCGCCGTCAGACCCAGCCAGACCGGTATGAAGTCCAGCGCGAAGCGATAGTGCCCCGGTTGCACATACCCGGTGTTGTGATAGGTCAGAATCAGCGCAATCAGGACAAACGTCGCCAACATCCACCATCGACGCGACGAGTCAGCCCACCATCGCCTCACATCAAGCACGACGTACAGCAGCAGCGGCGTCGTCCACCAGATGCTCGCCCCATGTGAATCCGGAAGCAGTCGCAGGCCGTTGGCGTCGATTCGAAGCGAAGGGAAAGCCACGTTCATGAACCATGCGTTGCGCGGAACGTGTTCCAGCGAAAAAAGCCCGATCGCCGCGCGCCGGGCAATCTCGTCTGTTCGCCCTTCGTAGATGAACCCATAGCCCATCTCGAAGAATGAGCCAAACTTGAGTTTGTTCAGAACCAGGATCGCGGCAGCGGCCAGTGCGGCCGCGGCCACAATGGCCGTCATGCGCAGCACCCGGCGTGCTTCACCCTCCTTCCACGCGTCATAAAGCAACGGGAGCGCGAGCAGCAGTGTTTGCGGACGGGTAAGCCCGGCGATCAGCACGCCCGCGACCCCCGCGGCAACGTTAAAGCGCGGCCGGCTCGCGGCCAGCATCAGCATCAACCCGGTCTGCGACAGAACATGATTCGTGGAACTCACGCCGCCGCCGCCGGCGATTTGCGCGCAGGGAAGCAATGGCGTACCCGCGATCCATGCAAACGCCAGCAGTGCGGCCTTTGCCGGATCCTGGGTCAGTCGAAGAAACGCCCAGAACCCGGCCAGCGGGACCGGCAGCGCAACGAAGGCAACATGCCAGGGTCGATAGAGCGGATCTACCGGCATCTGCTGAAGGTCCAGCAGCGACGCGGCGGCGTAACCGAAGAATGAAAAAAGCGGCGGGAAGACGTTGTAGACACGGCCATCGACATACGCCGTGTCGAGCGTGCGTGCCGCAAGATCGAGCCGGCCGCTGCGCCACGCCTGGGCTTCGGCGAGATTTGAATTTCGATCGGCCCCGGCCGTCCACTCCCCCAGTCGAACACGCGGCCCCACCGCCAGATGCAGGGCCGCCAGCAGCAATGCCAGATACCCCGCCGCGCGCCAGGCGGATGCCTGCGCGGTCGTGCGGATCTCCGGCAGACCAACTGGGTTCACGCGTTTTTCATCTCGTCGATATCCGACGTCTTGCCGACGCCCGCGTCGGATCGCGCAACCGGCGCAGCCGTAGGCGCGTCATAGAGATCGCTGCGCGGCGCATCGATCACCGCGTTCTTCGCATCCTTGACGATCTTCTTCACGTCGTCCGGCTTGACGCTCTTGTGCAATTTCTCGCCGACCAGCACGCACGGCGCAAAGTCGCAGGCCGCCAGGCATTCCTCGGTGAGCAGGGCGTATTGACCGTCCTTGCTGGTGCCGTGCTCCTTGGCGCCGAGTTCCTGTTTGAGGGCGTCCAGCACGGCCTCGCTGCCCATCAGTTGGCACGATAGGCTGCGGCAGGCGACGACGACTTTCCGGCCCTTGGGATGATCCCAGAAGTGGGTATAAAAAGACATGGTGTCGAGTACCTGGCTCGGCGGAATTTCCAGGACCTCGGCAATCTCCATCATCGCCTTCGGGCTGACGTGGCCGAGGGCATCCTGCACGACGTGCAAGGCCGGCAGCAACGCGGCTCGCTTGGTCTCGTAGCGGGGAAAGAACGAGCGGATTTTCTCGCGGACGGCGTCGTTCAAGACCGCCGGCGCTTTTTCATCCACCACCGGGGTCAATCGGTCCAATGCCTGCCATGCCATGTTGAGATGCTCCGCCGTGAGTCAAGCCGGGGCATGCCCCGGTGCGCTTCATTTGCCTGATCCAAAGGGCTATGATATTGACGATGACCGCTTCGATCCACAACCCAATTCCAATCACCGCAATCGCTCCGCCGCGCCCCAGGCGGTGGACACGCGACGAATACCACCGGATCGCGGAAATCGGACTTCTGGACGGCCAACGGGTGGAGTTGATCGACGGAGAGATCACCGAGATGAGCCCGCAGGGGAATTCGCATTACATTACGATCGCTTTGGTCGAACGAGCCCTCGCCCGGGCATTCGGGCCCGCTTATTGGGTCCGAACCCAAGGCCCGCTCTCGCTGTTTTCTCATTCAGAACCAGAACCCGACGTGGCTGTCATCCACGGCGACCCTCGTGGCGTTCAATCGCATCCAAGTTCAGCAGAGATTGTCGTGGAGGTCAGCGATACGTCACTCGCCCTCGACCTTGGCGCCAAGGCACGGCTTTATGCGCGCGCCGGAATCACAGATTACTGGGTCGTTGATTTACAGGCCCGCCGCCTCATCGTCCACCGCCAACCTGCGACGGATTCCGGTTCCCCAGGTGCATATCGTTACGCCGACATTCGAACGCTCGGCCCGACCGACAACATCGCACCGCTGTCCGTGCCCGGAGCGAACATTTCCATCGCCGAACTACTTCCCTGATCGTCGCTTGCTGGCGGCGAGTCTACACAGATCGCACCGCGCAGGGCCAGTTCAGAATCGAGATGAGCGACGAAACGACATTTGTCGAATCAGCAACTAACCCTAATCATCCTCGTCATCGAGCGCACCTGCACCTGCCTCGACCGGTCTGGTTGACGCGGCGCCGCCTATTGTCATCCGTTTTGCCCGGGTCGTCGCGGCCTCCAATGTCGCGGCGGGCAGGATCATCACGCCGCTCGTCAGACTGTCTACGACCGCCTCGTCGCTCGATTCATCGGCGTCCGGGATTTGCATGACAAAGATGCCGACAAATGTCCCATTCGGCATGAACACCGGATCGCCCATCGCCCCGACCAGCCCGCCCGGCGCGAGCAGTTCTCGCGGCTTGGCCAGCACGGCCGAGATTCGGCCCTCCAGCACCTCCGGCGCGCGATCGAAATACTTGCCCAATCGCGACAGCGTCAGCAACCGTTGCCCGGCCTGGACCGCGACGTGCCTTGACGGATCGATGGCCTTGAACGCCCGCCCTCCCGGCTTGTTGATGCGCACCCATGCGAGGTCCAGTTCCTTGTCACGGGCCACCAGCGTCGCCGGCAGACCCTCTGTGTCCTCGCCGATCAGCACCTTGCAGTTCGTCGCCGACATGGTCAGGCCTTCCATGGTGAAACTGCCCAGACCGGTCGACGAGCAGACCACCAGTCCGCCGGGGTCAATCATGACGCCGACGGCCTCCTCGTCGTCTTCGCTCTCCTCGCCGTCCATCTCGATTTTCTGAACATAGCGCACGACTACGAGCGCGTCGGCGTAGGTCTTCGTGAGGTTTGAATACTCGGCAATGTGCGGATCGGCCCCGCCCCGACGGTCGCCCGGACCAAGCCCAACGGCAGCGGCAATCACACAGGCCAGTAGTACCGCCAGCCAACGCCCCTGATTCATATGCATGTCAATTTACTCCGGATGGCCAATTGTTCCGTAGATCGTGAGTCCCAGACGAGTGGCAGTACCCTCCACCGAACAGACGGTCCAGAGTTCATCATCGTGGATCGCAGAGATCGCCACAATGTGCGAGGCGCTTGCGGGCTCCTGGCTTGGTCAGCAATCGGTTTGAGCACTCGCCCCGGAATGCCAGCCGGTCGACCCATACTTTCTGGCGCAGCAAATCACGCCCATGCTCAGTTCAGTACGAAGTTGCGCACAAAAGAAAGGCCCCATCCGCCAGGGCTTTGCCTGACGGATGGGGCTGATTGTGCAATTAGACATTGCGCCGGGCGAATGGGCCCGACCTAGTTGAGCAACAGCGTGGTCATGGCCGCGATGTCGTCGAGATTGGCCACCCCATCCTGATTCACGTCTGCGACAAAGATGCGCGACGGGTCGGTGTCGGCGCCGATCAGGACGTTTGCAAACGGACTGACGTCGAGACCGTTCACAACGCCATTGCAGTCCATATCGCCGAGAACGAACGGGTTGGCAGTGCCACGCACGAGGAACGGCAGACCCGACCGATAGGCCGCACCGCCGCCCAGGCCCGTATCAACGAGCGCGGCGTAGGTCGCCCCAGTGGCCGATCCGAGCGCGTTTCCGGTGTTTGGCTGGTCCAGCCGCGTGACCGGAGGCGTAAACGGACCCGAGGCCACCGAGCCGGTTGCCGAGAAATCAATCCAGTAGCGTCCCGGCGGCAGGACCGTTCCCACGTTGACGACGCAGGACATGACCGGTCGCGTCGTGCCGAGCGGATCGGTCAACGTCGCACGGTAGATACCGGTCCAGCAGGTGCTCTGCATGCGATCGGTGACGTCATCGCCGAAGACGATGTTGCTTCCACCCGCGCCGGGCGGGCCATCCCAGATCCGGAGGGTGACGCTGGTGATGGACGAATTCAACGTCGAACCGGTCTGATAGGCATAGATCGTGACCGTGCTGATGTTCCATCCGGCAGGGTCGCAGATGACGAAGTCGTCCGCACCGCGATTCGGCGCGGGTCCGCCCCAGCCGAGGGTGTTCATCGGAATCGGAATGTTCGGCAGCGACACTACGTTCTGAAGGGCGCTGAGGTCAAAGCCATTTGCACCGCCACCGGGATGTGTGGTCATCGGCCCGCCATCGAACAGAATCGGGTCGCCGCTCGGAGCCACCAGAAGCAATGCGGTGAAACTGTCAAAATGCCCCTGATCGTCCTGAGCGGTAATCGGCAACTCGTGGGAGGTGCAGGCCGGCGCCGGCACCAGAAGCGAAGCCGAATAAATGTTGTCGCCGGCAACGGCATCAGGCGGTACACCATTGTCCAACATCGCCTGAGTGAACGATCCGCCGACGTTGCCAAAGTTCGCCGTGACGACGCGATTGGTCGATGCCGCGCAGGGCTGGATATTGAGGTCGAGCGTGACCACGACCGTGTCGCCGACCGAGGCTTGAATGGGCGTCGTGGCGGCAACCGCGTTCTTGAAAGGAGACGACACGTCGATTTCGTACGACGGGAAGTCCTGATGGCCCTCGTTGTCGGTGATCTGGATCAGGTTGGAGACCAGGCCGATGCCCTGTGTTCCCGGAATCGTCGCCAGGTAGGAATAGACCATGTCATTTGGGGTGACGTCGCCATTGGTGCCGTTGTCGAAGAGGGGCTGGGTATCAGAACCACCGATGGCATTGAGGTTGGCGATCACGGCGATACCCGTGCTGGTCGAGCAGATCGCAGGGGTCACGGCGACTTCAATCAGCACCGGACAGCCAGCCGGAGGATCGGGCGGCGTAACAGTGACGATCCCCGACAGCGGGGCCACGACCGTCACCACCACCGCATCTTCGTCGATGCGGCATTGATCGTCCTCGACAATGACGGGGACTCGGAACGTACCGGTCGTCTGAGAACCGGGCACGGTTTGCAACAGGGAGTAAATGTTGTCGTTGGGGGTGACGTCGCCATTGGTGCCATCGTCGAACAATTGCATGTTTGGCGAGCCGCCGAGGCTCGAAAGGTCGGCCCGGACGATTGTCCCGGTGCTCGGCGGATTCGTTCCCGGTGTGACCTGAACGGTAATCAGGGTGTCACAATTCTGCTCGACGACGTTTGGCGAAACGTCGATCGACGCGGACAGGTCGGTGTGATACTTGAGTCGCAGAATGGTCTGGGTCGTGGCGGCACCGCCATCGGTTGCGTTGTAGGCGTTGGCGGCAATGCAGCGAAAGCGGGTGCCAAAGCCTGCATGGGTGGTCACAACCGCATCGAGGAACCGCGTATCCCCACTCACGTTATGCCCGTTGTGGGTGACAGTGATGACGAGATCCTGTCCGTCGTACACATAGGGGGTCGCAAAATCAATGATCCACTCATTCCAAGGGTTAACCGCGGGGTTTGCGGCACCGGCACCGAACGAGTTTGCGGGAATCGTCAATGGCCCGCTTCGCACGACAACGGAACTACCCGCGTCAATATTGGCCGTGAAACTGGTGAGGCTCATGTTGGCGACCGTGACGCCGGGAGGGAGTTTGCTCAGCCGGATATCATAGTTATCGTAATGAAGGTCCGTGGCGGGCCAAGATGGCGGCGGGTTGTTTGTCGCATTGGACTGCAGTCGGAAGCTCATTGAGTCAATCTTGGCGCCCACCGGAATCGACTTCAACTCATCGGCGATATAGACCATTTGGGCGGTTCGAGGATTGCCGAGGTCGCGAACCAGCGTATTGATGCCAGCACCGGCGCCGGCGTTGTTCTGATGACCTCGTGGCAATGACGTGAATCCTGGTACCTGATCCGTTTGAACATTCAGATTGATCGGCCTATTAGAATTATACAGATTAGTCTGATCCGCAATTGTGAACGGAATGGCCTTGACGCCGACCGCCACGGTATCGGGCACGGGAGCCAGGAATGAATAAACGCCATCCCCCGGAGTCTGGTCGCCGTTGGTTCCGTCATCAAAGAGCGGTTGAGCGACGCTGCCATCAATGGATGACAAGTCAGCAGTGACCGCAATGCCGGTGCTGGGCGGCGACGTTGCAGGGACGACAGTGACCGTCAGCAGCGCATTGCAACCCTGGGGCACGAAGTAGGGTTCCACCGCTCCAGCCCCCTCGATTTGACCGGCAAGAGTGTAGTTGACGTTGCCGGCAAATACGCGGGGCGTTGTCGGAGTGCCCGCAAAAAGGGCATTACGGACGCGCTCGCTAAACAGGGTCAAATCCGCGTTTGTGAAAGTCTGCTGTTGTGTAGTACCCCCCGTGTACCGATGGCCGTTAGGCGACCAGAGCATCACGCCCTTTGTTACGTTTGCGGCAAAGTTCAAAGGTGGATTGAAGATAAAACGCGTCAACTCCGTGTTCCCGTTGGAATAGGCGGTTGCGGAAGCGACCTGCGTCCAGTTTGCGGCAGTCGCGTCGTTACCGACATACGTACCTGTATTACAGGTGTATACATATAACGTCACTGGGCTCCCCGCGGGTCCCGTTGTAATTCGAGTGTCGATTGAGTAGACCTTGATATCCGACGTGGGGGTCAGATCAAGGTACATTCCGATGTTAAAGGAGAGGCCCACCGTCCAGTTTGCGGTAGAGAGTGTTCCAGCCATCACGCTTCCACAAGCGCACGCCAAGACAAGTGCCGCGATTGCACGCTTCATGAGCTCTTTCCTTTCCTCGGGCGCCGGAATTGCGATTGATCCCGCTTTCGACCATCGACAGAGCGTCGTGGCAGCGTGGCGCCGGGTGCGCCGCCAAGGTCAACGGGCAATTGATACAGGCGTTATGTTATCCAATCGGGGGATACGGGGTCAATTCCGTGCGGCACCCATTCCCTGCTTTTTTCCCAAGCCCGCGGGACTGAATCCCCGACTCTCGGGTCGATTGCACGGGCCGAGACGGGTTCGTCTGGTTGAACTGTCCGATGGCACATCGCGCGTCAGGCGTAAAGCAGGCCGAAGTACGTGACGCTCCACGCAAAGCAGGCAAGCGTTGCCCAGCGGCGCCAGCCGGTGGTGAGCCAGCCGGCGGCGACGGCCATCCAGACGGGGATGTAATCGAGGGCAAATCGGTAATATCCGGCGGCGGTCTCACCCGAAGTGTGGTAGCAGATGTGTCCTGCGAGGACAGCCAGCGAACAGAGCATCAAGGTACGCCGCGCCGGATCGCGCCACCAGGCGGGCAGGCCCAGCCAGATCAAGGCAAGTATGGGCGAGGTGTACCACATGCTCGTCCCCTGAACGCTCGGCAGCGGCCGGGGACGCCAACCGACCCATTCCCAGCCTGGAATATCGACGTTCATAAAATAAGCGTTTCGGGCGGCAAATGCCGTCGAAAAAAGCCCATGATTGCGCACGCGCTCATACAGTTCCGGGTTCAGGTCCAGATACAACAGTTCATATCCGGAACGCCACGGCCGGCCGAACTTCGCCCAACTCAGCGCTATCGGCACGACCGCGATGAGAAACATGCCGACGACGAACGCCATCATGCGCGATCGCCTCGTTGATTCGGCCGGGACACGTCTCCCAGAAGGGTCGGGTCTTGCATTCTGCCGCTGATCGCTGCCATCGGATTGACCCGAGGCCGGCGGCGCGTCGCCCCACCACCACGCCGCGGCCAGCACGGCAGGCATGAACAGGATCGCCAATTGCCGTGTCCATGCCGCGATCCCCAGCCCCAGCATCATCACCCACATCCGCCGACGGGTCAGCAACTCGACGGTCATCAACAACAGTCCATACTGTGCGAGGATGTGGTTGAGGTGATAGATGTCGCAGTTGCGCGCAAGACGCGTGACGCCGATCATCGCGGTCCCACCGAGCCAGCCGAGGGTCATGATGGCCGGCCACCACGGCCCGCGCGTCAGGCGGCTGAAGGCCCAGTAGCCGATGATGGGCAGCGGCAGTCCGAAGAGAAGGAGCGGCAGGTACTCCGGAAATGAAATGGGCTGCGCCCGCCCGGGAAGCGGCGCGTGGGCCACGAAACTGATAATCGACAACAAGGGTGGATAGGCGTTGTAGATGCGACCGGTCGCCGGGTCATAGGCGGTGTCGAGGATGCGATCGGGAATATCGAGCCGGCCCGCCCACCACTCCCGCCCCTCGGCAAATGCCGGATTCAGTTCAGAGGGATACCAGCCAAACCACCGGGCCCCCAGCCCCTGGGCCAATTCCAGAATCAGCGCCGCTGCAACGATGGCCAGCGCCTCGCGCCAGAAGCCCGGGCCGAAACTCGCGCGTCCGCCGGTTGGTTTCGCAGTCAATGAAATGCCCCGGGGCGCCTTGCCGAATGTCCGGACAACGCAGTGTCATGGGAGCGCTATAGCCGTGCCTACCGGTCCAACTCGGCCGCGATGACATTCAGGCTGCCCAGCACCGCCACGACGTCGCTGATGCAGTGGCCCAGCACCAGTTTCGGGAACACCTGGTAGTTGATGAAACTGGGTGGGCGGCATCGCGCCCGATATGCACAGTTTCCGCCATCGGACGCGAGGTAGAAGCCGAGTTCACCGTTGGCGGTTTCGTTGGCGCCGTAGGCCTCGCCAATGGGCGGCTCGAAGCCCCGGTTGGTCATGATCTTCTCAAAGTGGTGAATCAGGCCCTCAATCGAGAAATAAACCTCGCGCTTGTCGGGCAGGGTCATCTTTTCGTTGGGCACAATGTCAATCGGCCCGGCCGGAATATTATCGACAAGTTGTAGAATAATGTCGATCGACTGCTGCATCTCTTCCAGCCGAACCAGGTATCGGGCGTACACGTCGCCGCCGGTCGCCACGGGCACCTTGAACCGTACGCCCGACGAGCCCTTGCCATCCCAATTGTCGGCGTAGCAGAGGTATGGTTCATCCTTGCGCAGGTCGCGCTTCACGCCGCTGGCCCGGGCAATCGGGCCGGACCAACTCCAGTTGATGCAATCGTCGTGATTGATCACGCCGATGCCCTTGGTGCGCTCGACGAAGATTCGGTTGCGGGTCAGCAGGCCGGCCATATCGGCGATCGCCTTGGGCAGGCGGCCGGTGACGAATTGCCTGACCTTGGACGGCCATTCCGGCGTAATGTCCTGCATCAGGCCGCCGACGCGCGTGTAACTGGTGGTGAATCGCGCCCCGCAGATCTCCTCGAACAAGTCGTAGATGATCTCGCGTTCGTTGAATCCGTAGAGAAACGCGGTGAACGCGCCGAGGTCCAGCGCCGCGACGCCGACGCAGAGCAAATGGTCTTGAATGCGGGCCAGTTCGGCGATGATCGTGCGAATCGCCTTGCAGCGCGGGGTCAGTTCGAGACCGAACAGTTTTTCGCAGGCGTGGTGCCAGGCGATGTTGTTGGCCATCGGACTGATGTAGTTCATCCGATCGGTGACGACGACGTACTGGTTGTAGTTGAGGTGCTCGCCGAGTTTTTCGAAGCCGCTGTGCAGGTAGCCGATGTGCGGCGTGCAGGCGACGACGGTCTCGCCGTCGAGTTCGAGCACGAGGCGAAGCGTGGTATGCGTTGCGGGATGCTGCGGACCGAAGTTCAGCGTCCAGCGATCGCCGCCGACGTCATCCCGGGTGAGTTGCGTGGGTTCGAGTTGGGGCATGGTGGCCATGGGGCCATGATAGTGGGAATGGGAATCAGCGCACAACTTTGGAGCTCTCAACTTTGTGGCCATCAAATCGTCGCGACCGGATCTAACGGCGCCGCCGGCCATTAACCTCACGGCAGCAACGCACGAACCGCGACGCCAAGCGTCCTCCCCCCTGCCGCGGGGAAATTCACGCGCCGGCTCGACGGAATGACGGCAGTTCGCGCATAGGCGCCCTTCTTGCGCGACGGTTGCGTATAGACCTCAACCACGCGATCGACGAGATTGATGATCACAAACTCCGCGATTCCGGCTGTCGCGTAAATGCGGGCCTTGACGATGCGATCGTGCCGCAGTGAAGCGTCGGCTACCTCAATCACGCAAAGCACATCTTTAACAGAAGGCAAACGTCCACGGTAATCCTCTTCGGTTCCCAGCAGAATCGCCCCGTCCGGCTCCGGTTCGTTAAATGGAGGCAGGGACACCGGCTGCTGAGTTCGCATGACGCAACCCAGTCGTTGTAGCTTCACGTCGAGTTTTGATAGGGCCGCCACCACCCAGGCATGATCGTAGCCAACGGTCATCGGATCCTCTCCCGCAGCGCTTCGATCCTTGCGCACCACATATCCATCCAGCAACTCATATGGGGAGCCCTCCGGCAGGATGCCGTTGGCGATCATCGCTTGGTATTGCTTCACACGCAGGGGCAGGAAGATCGCGTGCTCTTCAATCAATTCTCTAAGCACGGCTGTGGACATGGGCGAGCCTCCATTTTCGATGATAGCCGAGTGGATATTCAAAGCCAAAGCACAGCGTTGACAACGAGAGAACAGACTTTTACTCTGAACGTGGCTGCCAATTCCACACTGCTTCGCAATTCCCAATCTCCGGCAAATAGCATCCGTCCACCTTTTCGGGTCGAACGTATTTTCCGAGAAAATCAACGCGGCCCTTGCGCTCAACACGCCAGACCGCGCCCTCGACCGGATCAATCGCCCCGTGGCCGGACGGCTCCAGAGTCTCAAGCGCGGCCTCGATGCTGAGTGGACCGCCGCGATGGATGAGCCGCGGCGTCGGCAGGCGGCCTGCGATGCGGGCCATGAATTCGTCCAGCGGCAACCGCTGTCTGTCCTGTTCGACCCCGCTCATCAGGTCGAAGGCCACAAACGGATCATGCGGCAGCGCGTAGCGCGTGCCGTGCGCCTGCGCCAGCCATTCACCCGGCATCCACTCTCCCTCAAGCAGGATGGACGCGAAGAGATCCCATCGCTCGAAGACCCATGCCGCGAATAGATGGTGCTGTGGGTAGTGCGAGTTGGCCGCTTCGTAACCGGCGCGGATGAGCGGCACGATCCGGCCTTCGACCTTGGCAACGGCGACGCACGATCCGTCGAGTTTTTCCTGCACGACGATGATGTCATGCCGATCGCGGGCCTTGGTGGTGCAGATGCGGGCCTGATCGACGGACAGACCCTTGTCGCCGGGGCCGCGCCGGCTGCCCGGCAGGTGCGGGATGGAGCCGTAAGCCTTCTGTTTGAGGGGCTTGTGTGGTGGGGTATTTGATTTCATGGTGGCACGACAATCCAACGGACCCAACACCACTATCATTGGCGTGCCGCAGGAGAGTTTCCGTCGTTTGATTGAATATCGACTCGTTGCCGCCGAGCGAAGCAAAATATCGGCCGCAGGGCGGCGATTCAGGCGATCAGCCGGTTCGCCCGCTGGCCCCAGCGGGCCGAGGCTGCGTAGTCGAGCAGTGCGAACATTCGTTCGCGCGTGAGTGTGGGGTATTCGATGCCGGCGGCCGCAGCGGCGGCAGCGGTGTTTGCAGAGATGAACTCGAAATCGCGACAGACGCGCGGCACGATCAATTCGTACTGCTCCCACAGGAGCGACTCGGCCGACGAGCGCTCGCCGTCGACAGCATCGCGCTCGATGAAGTGCCCGCCATGCAAGCCGAAGTACTCCTCGAACCACGCCTTGACCTGGCCGTTTGTCGGCGGAGTCGGGTCGGTCAGGTGGTAGATGCGCCCCTGCAAGTCCGGGTTCGCCACGCAAGCCGCCACGATGCCCGCCGCAAAATCGACGGGGACAAAGTTCTGACGATCATCGGCGCGGCCGGGCAGGCGAAGCGGCACAAATGTCAGGCCGTTCTCGTCCACCTCGCTGTACTGCTCCTTCATCAGACTGATCATCCGGGCAAGTTGATAGAAGCCGTTGAACTGGGTCGTGTACCCATTTACCGTGTCGCCCACCAGGAAACTCGGCCGGTAGACAGTCAGGACGTTGCTGTTGATGCGCCCCCACTGGGAAAGAAACGACTCAGCCACCCACTTGCTGCGTTCGTAGTCGGTCTGAAAATGCGGCTCGATCTCGTGGAAGGCCTCGGGAATCTCACCTGTCGGCCAGCCGCAGACATAGGCGGTGCTGATTGCATGAATACGTGTGACTTCATGGCGGTCGGCCCAATCGATCAGCCGGCAGACGCCGTCGATGTTGGTTCGATACGGCTCCTGATTGCCATTGGACAGCAGTTGCAGGCTCGCGGCGCAGGAGACGATTTCGTGGGTCGGGCCCCAGTCGCAACGCGGCAGACCATCGGGCATGGCGCCCTCGACCAGCACGAGCCGGTCCTGTTCGATGGCCCGGGCCATGTCGACGCCAATCCTCCGGAGCATCACCGCCAGCCGCCGCGAACTCTCGCCAAACGGCGAGCGTAACATGGAGACCACCCGGCGACCCCGCGTCAGCAGGTCGCGCAGAATGAAATGACCCAGGAATCCGGTCGCTCCGGTGAGAAACGTCGTCGAAGTGTATTCGCTCATTCCAACTCGCTGTGCCTGACCCGGCGATCGACGCCATTTGGCAACGACCTAAACCCGCGACGGGGACCCGGGAACGGCGTCCCGGTCATGTATAAGTCCGTCTGGATGATGCCGGATGCAATCGTCCGGACCCGAAAAATGCCGTCTCTTTGATGCCGTATCTGCCAGAAACGATCCCGATCGCACCAAACCTCTTGAAATTGTCGATCATCGACGGCGCGCCGCCACCAATTCTCGACCTGACGCCAGGTTCCGCGCCGCGCCTCGGCGGTCCCGGCTTCCAGTACATCCAAATCCTGCCACGGCGCTCCGAGCGCCTTCGCCACGTGCAACACTACGGGGCCAAACTCCCGCAGGGCCGACTCTCGGCTCGCACCCGGCGGTCCGGCGAGGGCCTCAAACAAAACCGGGACCCCATCCGAACGGCCCACCGCGATACTGTCGAGGGCGTGGCGAACATTCTGGAGTGCGGGCGGTACTTTCGCAAGCGACCCGGCGTCAGCCGCGATTTGTTGGATCGGCTCGGCCTCTGATTCCGATTTTCCCGGACTTACGGGCGAGAACCGCAACTCCGCCAGGGCACACGTCGGCGTCGCCAAGTAGAAGCGGTACGCCGGAGAACTGAGCGGCCGGTGAAACTTGAACTCAAGCGCCCACGCACCTGTCTCCTCATTCCACTGCGGCACGTCCACGTCAAAGAGGTCGCCGCGCACCGGTCGTGAAATGGGCGCCGACGAATCACGCATGCCGTCCAGGAGGAATCGTCCCAACAACCCCGAGAAGTATCCCGTGGCCCCGGGCGGCCCGTTCGACGCATCCAGCGTCACTCGAAGCGTGCGATCGTCCGGCGTCTCAATGCGGCAGGCTGACTCGACGCCGGTCACGGAGGGCGCAAACGAAAGCGCGTGGCATCGCATGTCCCGTGACGCATCACCCCAGACTTCGGCGAGGCTGAGTTTCGCATATATATTGACAAATGGAAGATTAATGAAGAACAGGTCGGTCGCGCCGTGCGGCGGTGGCAACGTGGCGAGTTTTGCAGTGGTGAGCGATTCCGCGGCCCGCATTCCGTCCCACAGGGTGCGATAGATCGGAATGTATATCGTGGTAGCGATCAGAAACCAGGTGGCAACGGCCGCGCTGATCGGCCAGCCCTTCGGCTTGATATGGCGACGCAGCGCCGGCCCCAGCACCATCGCAATCGAAAAACCGACCCCCCCCAGGTACCCCTGATGCGGCGTCGGCAGGATCGGCGTGACCGGAAGATAAGCGAGAACAATCCAAAGCGGCCAGATCCACCAACCGGATGCGCGCCGCGCCGCGGCAAAGTAGCCGAAACCAAGGACTAAAATGATGACGACCGTCAGAATAGAATCCGCGGGGGCTTCGACCCATGAGTTGTACCTTCCAGCCGGGCCGACCACCATCGGCGACAGCCAGATGGCGGAACAGATGTAATGCAGCAACTTGGCGACCAGCCAAAGGCCATAAGACGCCACGGAGCCGAACGTGGCCGGACCCTCAAAGTGACGGGAATAGATATTGGGCATGGGCGCGTAGAACGCCAGGAATCGCCATGCCAGAAAGGCCACGCTGACAGCCGCAACAACGCCGTAGAACGCTCGATTGACCTTGAGCCGCCCCCGCGTTCCAAAGGCCAGGTCGAACGCCGCGAGCACGATCGGCAGCATGATGGCGTTTTCACGGGTGAACAACGCCAGCACATACACGAGGATGATGCCCGCCGCCGCCCCGAACGGAAGCGCCGTTCCATTGGCGGCAGCCGTCCGATTCGGCCCGATTTCAAGCCGTGTGGCCGACACATACCAATGAATTGCGGCCAGCACCAGCGTTGTTTGGAGGACCGTATTCTGCGAGGCGAGCCAGCCCACCGCGAACACGCTGTGGGAGTAGATCACGAACAGGAGTCCCGCAACGATGGTCCAGTATCGATGCCGCGTCAGTCGAAAGACCATCGCCGCGACCATGCATGCGTTCAGGTAATGGAGCAGGATGCTGACGGCGTGCTGGGCCGGAGTGCTTCCGCCCGTTACGACGTGCACCACTTTCATCAGAAATATCGACACAGGCCTTGAATACTGCCAGCGGATCGGCTCGGTCTGCCACCACATGCCCAGAAACCGGGCCGGTTCCAACGTGGCGGCATTCAGCAGGTCGCTCCAGCCCCACCCGGAAGTCTCAAGTTGCTGGCGATGCCAGTGATCATCGAAGAACAACCCATCGAAGAGCGACCGACCATGCGCGCCGGCGGTGGCTGCCGCCAACAATATGCCGGCAAGCATCACAAATCGGGCCGAACCTCGACGGTCCGCGCTCTTGATGTCCCCAGGCGCGTTTGAGTGGGTTTCGGCGGTGGAATGATCAGCGGCTGTAAGGCTCATGGGTCGTTTGAAGGGTTCGAGGGAATTGACGAACATGCCGCGCAGCGCTTAATGTAGTCGCAATGTCAATCGCCGTCGAAAGGCCCTGTTCAGATCGCGTCATTTCGCAACGAACCGTCAGCCGGCGAATAATCCGATCGATTGTCACATGGGCGTGGATGGTTGCATTGCCGTCCGGCTGCGTCTTGTCGGAGACATCCTACCCGCCCAGCGTGAATGACCTGATATCGCCCACGAAGACTGCCTCTCCCGGCGGTCGTTCGACCCGCCAATGGGTGGTCGATGCCCATGCGCAATTTCGCCATCTTCTTCCAAGCGACCCCGAACCCCTTCTGACCGACGACCTGACCGGGCTGCGCCGACCGCCGGCGGATGTGTGGTCGCACTTTGATCGCACCCCCGATTCCTTCAATCGCGTCACCGCCAATTGGGGCGGCATGCTTCAAAGCGCGCAAAGCGGCGGCAGACCCTATCAGGAATACGACCCGGGCAAGGCATGGCCCGGGTTTCAGGATGTCTTCATCAAGACCACGGACAGCCACGGCGTGTCCGGTCGCCTCGGATGGGCACGATCGCCCGACGGGCAGATCATCGACTCCAACTGCATCATCCTGGTCCCCGGCGTTTATGGTCACAACCTGACGCTTCGGACCCGCGACATGGCGGCCGGCCTGCGAGCAAGCGGCTTTCACGTGATGGCCATGGAACCGCGCGGCCACGGCATGACCGCGGCGAAGCAACCGGACCTGCCGTTTACGTTTGGCGTCCTGGAGACCTGCGACCTCATCGCCGCCGCGGCCTGGTTGGAAAATCAGCCCCATGTCAGGGAAACCGGCGCGATCGGCCACTCCTGGGGCGCAAACACCACCCTGCTCGCCGCGTGGTTTCAGGATCGGGAGCCGGGCGATCCCGACATCAGTCCGGAATTGGCGCGACACCTGCCTGCATTGCCGCCCGGACGACATCTGCAGGCCGGCGTGATCGCCGTTTCCTGTATTCCGCGCTTTGAATTCGTGCTGGACCAATTGGAAACGCCGCGCAGCGTCTTCGCCGATCCCGGTCTGAACAACCTCCAGAACACCGTGCGGCGGCGCATGAAAGACCGTGGTTCGAACGATCGGTCCGGCAGCCTGCGCAGCCTGATCGCGTTTGAGTTCTCGCGCTCTGTCTTGAATTATCCGTCCAGCGTCGACGACGGGCTGCGATTCCTTCGGCTCATGCCCCACAAGGACCAGACGGTCGGGCCGAAGTTGGAGCGCTGCCGCGTGCCCGTGCTCATCGTCCATTCCGGAAATGACCCGCTCATTCCGGTCGTTGATGCCGCCGATTTTCTCAAGGGCGTGAGAAACCCGCAGGTGGCGGCCCTGATCATGGCCGGCGGCGGCCACGTCGGGTATCTGCCGTATGCCCGTCAGTACATGTTCAACATGGTTGTGGATTTCTTCGCGACGCACGGCGGCTCCCTTGAGCGCACCGGGCCGAGCGCGCCGCCTGCCGCTGTTGCACGAGCCCGACTTCAGGCGCCCGGCTCAACGCTCCGTTGATCGCATATTTTCGCCCGCCCCCATCGCCAACAATTCATCCATCGCCTCGACGACCGGAAGACGCTTGTCAATGTTTTTGGCCACCTGCGGCCGCACCGCCTTCAGCCGCGCGTAAGCATCGGCCGGCGTCAGTCGCTCAGTGGCAATCAGGTAGCAGAGGACCACCGTCGCGGATCGCGCCCGACCCACTTTGCAATGAACGTACGTCTGGCGCCGCAGTGCCCGCTGGTGCAGCAGGAACTCCACGCCGCGCAGAAGCACCTCGCGCGTGGGACAATGAAAGTCGAGCGTCGGAAGGTAACACTGAGTCAGGCCGGCCGATTCCATTTCACGCCGATGCCCCTTGAACTCCTCGCACAGGTTGACAATGGCGGTCACTCCCATCCCCGCGAGAATCGGAAGGTCCGCGCGCGAAGGCGCGCCCCCGAGCAGGACGCATTCGTCGACGCGGTCCCACTTCCGCCACAGGCCCGCGGCGCGCATCGCGCCGCTGTACCCCAGTGAGGGATAATAAAAGACGCGCGTCACAATTTTATTGAGGATCGACATGAATCGCACTCGGCGCGGTCGTCGGGCGTCCCGGTGCACGGCGAAGTTCCGGCGCGAGACTGCGGCCGTCCATCGGTGGCTGGGAGGACAGACGATTCGACTCGCCGAGCAAGTCGAGAATGGTGGGCATGACATCCACCAACCGCCCGCAGGGGATTCGGCCGCCGAGCGCCAGTCCGGGGCCGGCGAAGTACATCGGGATCCGCATGTCCCGCGCTTCACACGATCCGTGACCACCGTCGTCGGCGTGACCAAGCCCCCAGTCGTCCGCGGCAAAGATGACCAGGTCCCCCGCGCGGGGCGAGTCGAACATCTCCACCATCTGTGGCACGAAGTCGGGCCATCGGGACTCGGCCGTCGCGGAAAGCCACTCACGCGACGTATGCCATTGCGTCATTTCAAACGTGCCGGCCAATCCTGAAGTGACACCCGAGACAAGATGAAGAACCGCTTCGCCCTCCGCGACACGATACGCCGACTGGCCATTCTCCGTTTGACGCTCGATCTGAATCTCGCCATGACGGGTGACGACCCGGACCCCCGAGGGCGTCTTGTAAGCAACGCACCCAACCGCCGGAGCATCCTGCAATCTCAGTGTGCGACCTTTTGACCATCGCGACGAAGGACACCCGGTCTGCTGGAGTATTCGGTTGATCTGAGTCTGCGAAGGCGCCGTTTCCCAGCCATTATCCCCCCGCAAGTGAACGGCCACACGCCTGCGTCCGCTGTCCACCACGATTGCATCGAATCGAGTCAATTCACGCGCACGGGCGGCCCTGTCGGCGTGATTGATACGGGCCTCGCGCACGCGCAGCCCGCAGCACCGCAGCCAATCCGCGACATCGAATCGTCGATTCTTCGGCAACGGAAGATGGCCGTGATCGGTCAGCAGAACGAAGTATGTGCGTTCGGCAGGCTTTGCGCGCGTAATCGCGTCGACCACCCGGCCGACCTGGGTGTCCGCATTGATCACCGCTTTCTCATACCGCCGCGAATCTGAACCGCTGATGTGACCGATCTCATCAACCCCGGGAAAATAGAACGTCGCGAAGACCGGCCACGTTCCGGCTTCATTTGCCACGGTCGCCACCCACTGCACATCCGACCCGACCCGCGCATCGGTAATCGTGTAGGTGCCCAGCAGCCAATCGCAGCCGGTCAGCAGCCAATTGTCGGCGGTGCGATCCATGCCGCGCCGCGCCGGGAGTTGAATGTTGACCGTGAACTCCTCGCCGAGGATCTCGTGGATCGTCGTCGCACCGTAATCGTCCCCCGAGAGCAGATACGTCGGTACGGTCAGGTAGTCCTGGATCTGTAGTGAACCACGGTCAAACCACTGATTACCCACTATTCCGTGATGGCCTGGAAAGAGACCGGTCATCGCGGAGATGAGATTCGGATACGTCAGCGCAGGCATGGAGGCCACGGCGGCATCGACACCGACGCCGCCCGAGAGGAAGTGCTTCTGGATATTGGGGAGGTTGCCCTCCGCGATAAGCCGAAACATCGTCTGGCGATCCAGTCCATCGACCAGAAAGAGGACGACCGAGGCTGAAGGTCTTGAGACCCCTTCATCCAATTCGAGCCGGATCGGGCCGGTCGTGACCGAGCAACCGGCGCAGATCAGAAATCCGATCCACGAGCCGAGCGCAATGGAGAATTGAAAACGGAGACGAGACGTTCGGACGCATCGGCCTGTGGCGGCTGAGGGCTGAAGACTGAGGGCTGAGGGCTTTTTCTTGCTGACCACTGTCCACCAGCCACTGACCACTTTTCCACCAAAAACAAATCGGGCATCGCCGCGTGTGCAACGATGCCCGACAGATTATGCAGCAAAATGTTTCGGCTCGCTTAGTTGGCGAGGCGAACGGCCTGCGCCTTCGGGCCCTTCGGACCCTGGGTCAGTTCGAACTCCACCTTGGTGCCTTCCGCCAGGGTGCGGAAGCCTTCCATCTTGATTTCGGACTGGTGAACGAACACATCCTGTCCGTCGTCCGCCTGGATGAACCCGAATCCCTTCGAGTCGTTAAACCACTTGACAGTACCTCTTGGCATAAACCGAACCTCAAACGCCGCCCCCCGCCACCACCGATCCATGAAACAACACTGCTTCGATATCTACCAGACCGGAAGCCGCGCGGGCGGCTCTGAGAATACTATCGTCCAACGCGGCAGGCATGTCAAATCCGACGGAAAATGGCGAGTTTGCGGGGGTGCGACAATTGAAAAACGGACGTGCGGTCGTGCGGCAAGCAGACGGGTTCAGTTCAGGCAGTCCCGGCGAACCCGCATGCCATTCGCCGAACACTTGACCCGATCCAGGGCGGCGGCTTCCAGTCGCGCGAGCGCGGTGAAGACGAGTTCAGCCCGGCCCGCCAGACACGGCATCCCCAGCAACCGCTGTTTGTCGGTGCAGGAGGTGAGCACGACCGCGGCCACCGTGTCCAGTTTGTCGGAAAGCCTGAGTGTGCAGCAGTCAAGGATGGAACTGATCTTGGCGAGAGGCGGGAAGGAACTGAGGATGGGAGAATTGAGTTGTTGTCGTAACTGTCGCAGGATTCGACACTCCTGGCCCGGTTCGAGGTCGCGCGCCTGGATCACGCGACATTTGGCGCGTCGGTAATGTCCGGTTGCATCTTCCGATAGCACCTCCACGCGTTCGACCCCGTGGAGCAGGAAGTTGTACCGGCCGTCGGGCAGGTGCTCGACTTTGTCCACGCGTCCAACACCGACCGCCGTATGAATGGGGGCGTGCAGCGTGAGGTACTGCTCCTGGGTGCACGGTTTCAACTGGGCCACCGCGAGCATTCGATTGCCGGCCAGGACATCGCGGGTCATGCGCCGGTATCGCTCTTCGAAGACGTGTAATGGAAGTATTGCTCTGGGCAGGAGCACGCAATTGGGCAGGGGGAAGATCGGCAGCCATTCGGGGAGGTTTAGCACGGCACCTTCTACTCTTTTGACTGCTATCGACAGACTTGACGCTGAGTAGCCACCTTCACTCAATCTCCGGTCGCCGAATTGTAGTATCCAGCCCGGTCAATGGCCAAACCAAATCGGGTATCAAGGTCCGGAATCGCCCCCCAATCTCCGGCAAGTTTAGCAAGGTGCCCGGGATGATCGCGACTCGCGGTCATAGGCGAGTGGCGTATTGACGTTGTAAAGCGGGCACCCTACGCCGGTTTCCCGGGCCCAGGGTGCCCTCGATGCCGTTCAAGCGATGGATCGAGAACGGCGACATCGGAAACGAGCCATACAACCTACCACGGCGCTGCCAGGGGCAGGCCGAGGATGCGGAGTTCGTCCATGACGCGCTCAAAGCGCTGGGGGCCGGTCAGGGTGTGCCAGTCGCCGGGGGCGCCGTAGACCTGCTGGTCAAGCCAGTCGTAGAAGGTCGCCCACGCGGCGTCGGCGTCGAACTCGCCGCCTTCACCGCCCATCATGAAGTTCCCGCCGCCGAATATGAATGACTCTTCCTCGCACTCGTCGGGGATGTCATTTTCGTTTTCGTCCGCGCTGATGCTGTTTGCGATATCGCATTCATCTGGAATGCCGTTCTCATTGCAGTCCTCACTCGTGCTACTGGCGATGTCGCATTCATCGGGGATGTCGTTGCCGTTGCAGTCGAAACTCGCCAGCATCGAGCGCGACAGGTCGCACTCGTCGGGAATGCCATTTTCGTTGCAGTCTTCACTGGTCGAGTCGGCGATGTCGCAGTCATCCGGCACGTCGTTGCCGT
>Ga0268299_1000419_pt1 | contig 136651 bp, 118 predicted proteins | sample NOBtaG_FD_193484 | JGI IMG/M metagenome (GOLD analysis project Ga0268299, IMG submission 193484) | Activated sludge microbial communities from bioreactor in Nijmegen, Gelderland, Netherland - NOB reactor | ecosystem: Engineered > Bioreactor > Aerobic > Activated sludge | place: Netherlands...
CGCCCCCGCCGTTGGCGGCGAAGCCGGCGAGGAAGCGCTCGACGATCTCGCCGTCGACGAAGCGCAGCGGGCGCGGCGCGGCGTCGATCATCGTCACCTTGACGCCGAGACGCGCGAAGATCGACGCGTACTCGCTCGCGATCACACCCCCGCCGAGCACGGTGAGGGAGCGCGGCAGGTAGATCATCGACAGGATCGAGTCGCTGTCGAGGATGTGCTCGTGGTCGATCGGGATCTCCCGCGGCGCGCGCGGGCGCGAGCCGGTGGCGATCACGATCACGTCCGCCGCGAGCGTGCGGGCGCTGCCGTCGAGCGCGCGCAGCAGGATCTCGTGCGGTGAGAGGAACCGGGCACGGCCGTGCAGATAGGCGATGCCGTTGCGCCGCACCTGGCGCTCCATGTAGGCGGCGTGCGCACGGACGACCTGGTCGAGCCGCGTGGTGAGGCTCTTCACCTCGATGTCGGCGGCGATCTCGGCGTCGGGGTCGACCGAGACCGCGGTCGCGCGCAGGGCCGCGTCGCGCAGCGTCTTGCTCGGGATCGTGCCGCGGTGCACGCAGGCGCCGCCCACCGCCGCCTCGCGCTCGAGCAGCGCCACGCGCCGGCCGGCCTTGACGGCCTGGATCGCCGCCTTCTGCCCTGCCGGTCCACTGCCGACGACCAGCAGGTCGAAGCGCTCGGGGGTGCTCACAGGACCATGCTCTCGATCAGCGCGCTCACCTGCTCGCCCTTCGCGAGCAGCAGCTCGGCGTCCTCGGGGTAGATGTTGAGGTCGATCCAGGCCCGGTGCGCGCGCACCGCCGCGGGGTCGTCGGTGCCGTCCACGAGCTGCGTCGCGAGGCAGTCGGCGAGCGCGGTGATCACCGGCTCCGGGGCGCAGCCAGGACCGGGCTCGTAGCTCTGGTAGAGCGCGATTGCGTCGCACACGGCGCGCGGCAGGCCCCAGCGCGTCGCGAGCAGGCCGCCGGCCTCGACGTGGAGCTCGCGCACCAGCGTGGCGACGTCGTCCGGACGCGCCGGTACGCCGAGCTTGCCGGCGAGGTCGATGCTCGTCTGCAGGACGAGCGGCTTGCCGATGGTGTGCAGCAGGCCGCAGAGGAAGGCGCTCTCCACGTTGCTGCGCAGGCTGCGGGCGATCTCGCGGCCGAAGGCGCCCGAGGCGAGCGCCTGGCGCCAGACGTGCTTCAGCGCCTCCTCGTGGCCGGGCACGCGGAAGACGCCGCTCTGCACCGACGCGACCAGCGCGATCTCCGACAGCAGGCGGAGCCCGAGTCGCGTCACCGCCTGCTGCAGCGAGACGATCGGCGAGCGCGGCAGGTAGGCCGGCGAGTTCGCGATCCGCAGCACGTGTCCGGCGAGCGCCGGGGCCTGGTGCAGGAGCTGCGCGAGGCGTCCGACGTCGGCGTCGTCGTCGCGCGTCAGCGCGATCACCTCGGTCGCGACCCGCGGCGGCAGCGGCAGCTCGAGGTCGTTGCTCCGCAGCCGATCGACGAGCGCACCGCGCAGCAGGACGAGGGCTTCCACGGGCGGCCTGCTCGCGTCGCGGACGGCGCCCAGCGCGGGCGAGGGCTGGATCACCAGACCTCCGCGGAGCGTGCGGGGGTGAGCGCCGCGGTGCGCTCGGGGATCGCGTCGGGTGGCAGGACGACCGGCGCCGGCGCGTCGGGGTCGACGGACGTCTTGCCCACCGCCGCGTAGGTGCGCTCGGCGAGGATCGACAAGCGGCGGTTCTCGTCCGCCAGCGGGTCCTCGGGCTTGAGCGGCTCGCTGTCGGCGTAGGCGAGCACCCGCGTCACCTGCTTGTCGCGCAGGCCGCTCGTCTCGAGCACGCGGCGCGCGTTGTCGGCGCGCTCGAAGGAGAGCTGCCAGTTGGTCTTGAGCGCGCCCTGGGCGAAGGGGCGGCTGTCCGTGTGCCCGCCGACCTGCACCGGGTTCGGCAGGTCGCCCAGCACCGTGGCGATCCGCTTCAGGAGCTTGACGAGCGGTGGCTTGAGGTCGGCCGACGAGAGATCGAACAGCAGCTGCGAGTCGACGGCCTGGTCGACGACCTGGATGCTGAGTCCGGAGTCGCGCACCTCGACGATCACCTGGTCGCGGAGCTTCTTGATCGACTCGTCGTCGACCGCGAGCGCCTTGATCGCCTGCTCGATCGCCTGCGCCTGCTCCTCGAGCCGCGTCTGCTCGGCGCTCGCCTGCTGCTCGCGTCGCTCCTGGCGGTCGCGTCGCTCCTGGTTGTGCAGCAGGACGACGTCGTTCTCGACCACCGCGGGATCGCGCCGGTGCGCCGGGGTCTGGTCCTGGCTCAGCAAGGAGCCGCCGGGGAGGATGCCGGGGTCGCGGAAGTACTGCGCGATCTGCGAGCGCAGCTTCACGTCGGCCTGGGTGAGCAGCCACAGCACCATGAAGAGCGCCATCATGGCGGTGACGAAGTCGGCGTAGGCGACCTTCCACGCGCCGCCGTGGTGCGCCGCGTGGGCGGCCTTCTTCTTCTTGATGATGACCCGAACGGTCTCGCCGCCCTTCGCCATCTCAGCCGCCTGCCGCCTTGACTTCCTTGCACGCCGCGTCGGTCTCGTCTGCGGTCGGGCGCGTGGCGGAGAAGATGGACTTGCGCGCGAACTCGATCGCGACGATCGGCGCGGCGCCGCGCAGCGACGCGATCACCCCTTCCTTGATGCAGCGCAGGTAGCGGGTGTTGACGTTGGTCTGCACCTCGACGGTGGTCGCGATGGGTGCCATCAGGCCGTAGGACATCAGGATGCCGAGGAACGTCCCGACGAGCGCTGCGGCGACGTGATGGCCGATCACCTCGGGACCGCCGTCGAGGTGGCCCATGGTGATGATGATGCCGAGCACGGCGGCGACGATCCCGAGGCCGGGTAGCGCGTCGCTGGTCGTGCGGATCAGCGAGATCGGCACGTGCGCCTCCTCGTGGTGCGTCTCGAGCTCGTTGTCGAGCAGCAGGTCGAGCTCCTCGGGGGACGCGGTGCCGTTGACGATCTGCTTCAGCGCGTCGCGGAAGAATTCGACCGCGTGGTGGTTCTTCAGGAAGGCCGGGTACTTCGAGAAGATGGTGCTCTTCTCCATGTCGTTCACGTGCTCGTCGAGCGCGACGGCGCCGTTCTTCCGGATGAAGGAGAACACCTCGTACTGCAGCTTGAGCAGCTGCAGGTAGTCGTCGTGCGACGGCATGGTGCCCTTGAAGGCGGTGCCGAAGGCGGCGAACACCTGACCGCGCACCTTGCCCGGAGCCGAGACCACCAGCGCGCCGAGCGCGGCGCCGCCGATGACGACCAGCTCGTTGGGCTGCCAGAGGATCGCGAAGTTGCCGCCCGACATGGCGAACCCGCCGGCGACGGAGAGAAAGACGATGGCGAGGCCGACGATGGTGAACATGGTCAGCCCCTAGTCGGCACGGCCCGAGCGGAGGATGAGGAGAAGGCGCCGCGTTTTCCGCCGCGCCCTCGCCGGCGGGGACGCCGGCTCAGCCGTGGCTGGGCAGCACGTGCGCGAGCGGGACGAAGGTGGGCGTGGTGGTCGCCGGGAGCTGCGTGTCGATCTGCTCGAGCAGGCAGCGCGCGGTGTCGCGGGCATGTGCGCCGATCGCGCTCACCAGCTCGACCTGCCACTCGGGGCCCCCGGTGTGCAGATCGACGGTGCGCGTGACCTCGACGGTCTGCGCGGGATCGTCGCCGGCGAGAAGTTGGATCCGGACCAGCATGGGAAGGTCCGGGCAGCAAAGCCAGTGCCGTGCGACCGGCGAAAAGCGCAGGATCGAGCGGCGCGGGGCGCGCACCGGGATCGTGCAAACGCGAGACGCGCGTCCAGTCGTGCAGGCGTGCGATGCCGCGACGCGGTGGCGCGCTCGCGGCTCTCAGCGCGGGCCCGCGCCGCCGCCGATCGGGCCGTGCGGCCCCACCACCGGAGCGGGGCCGACCGGCGCGCCGGGGAAGACGTACGGGTACACGTTCATCTGGTTCTGATAGCCGTTGCTCTGCTGGATGGTGGGATCGAAGACGTCCTTCTGCGGATCCGCCTTGCCCGTCGAGAGGACGACGCGCCCGTCGCTCGTCGTCCAGCTGCCGATGTTGTCGTTGGCGAACTTCTGATCCTGCATGGCCGCGTTCGGCGCCGCGTCCTGCTGCTGCTTCTGGCTCTCGTTGTCGAGCATCTTCTGGATCGTCTCGTCGCTCACCCCGGCCTGCTTGAGCTGCAGCACCTCCTCGGCGGTGAGCGCCCAGGTGGTCCGCACGCTCGCCAGCAGAGCGCAGGCGGCGATCAGGGCCGCCGTCGTCGTCTTCGTCCTCATGGTCCCGTCCTCCTCCGGTCGGCATGGTCGGCTCCGTGCCGCGCTATGCGCTCTGCGTGCGCACGGTGTCGGCGCCCGCGTAGCGCATCACGCGGTCGACGTAGCGCTGTGTGATGTTCGGCAGGAACGCGCGGACGCTTTCGAAGCGCGTCGGGTCGCGGCGCAGCGCCGCGGCGCGCTCCTGCGCCCGCGCGACGCGTCCCTCTCCGGCGTTGTAGGCGGCGACCGCGAAGCGGCGGCGCTCCGCGTCGTCGTCGATCGGCACCGTGCGCAGATCCCGCCCGAGTCTCGCGTCGCGCGCGAACAGGTCGTCGAGGTAGCGCAGGTGCGCGACGCCGAGCGCGACGTCGTCGCTGCCCGGCGGTCGCACCAGGTCGCCGGTGCGGAAGCGCCGCCGGATGTCCGAGGCGGTCGGTCCGGTCACCTGGAACGTCCCCGAGCTCAGGCCGTCGGCGCTGCGCGCGCTCGGGTTCAAGCTCGACTCCGCGACCGCGACCGCGAGCGACAGGCTCGGCTCGACACCGGCGTGGCCGGACGCGTGCGTGATCGCGTCGGCGAGCGCGCGCTGGCGCGGCGTCCTGAGCCACGCGTCGATCGATCCGCGCAGCTGGTCGCGCGACGCCGCAGCGGAGGGCATGCGCGGCGCCGCGAGCGTCGCGCGGGGAGCCGCGGGGGGGCGCGGTGCGGCGGCGCGCTCGACTCCGGTCGGGCGCAGCGCTGCGAGCCGCATCGCGAACGGCTCGCGGCCGCGAAGCATGCGCAGCGCGGGCGGCGTTGCCGGAGTGCGTCGGGTCACGTTGACGTGCACCACCGATGGAAGCATCGCGACGCTGCCTCGCAAGGCCGGTGCCGCGACGAAAGGGCGCGTGCGCGGAGCTCCGGCCGGGCGCCCGCGGCAGAATTTGACCGCCGCGCGGCAGGCTCTGCCGGGGCCCGACGCTGGCGCGGCGGGCCGGCCGCGTCGCGGCTCGCTCGCTCGCTGGCACGTGCGTTGCGAAACCTCGCCGGCATGAGCGTCAATCTTCGAGCGATCCACGTACCTGCGGCCGCGGCACGACCCGCCCCCGAGCGCACGCGCGAGCGCGAGGCGACCGGCCAGCGCGAGGACTTCGCGTCGCTCCTCGACCAGGGCGTCGCGACGGCGGCGAACAACAACCGCCGGCCCGGTACCGCGAGCACGCCCACCGTGCCGGCACCGACCGATTCGAGCGGCGGCCGCCCGAGCGCGGGCGGGTCGAGCGGCAACCACGCAGTCGAAGGCAACGAGGTGACGAGTCGCGGCACGCTCAGCACCGACCCGCGCACGGCCGGGATGTACATCCCCCCCGACTTCTATCACGGCACGTCGTACTCGCCGGTGTTCGACACGCAGAACGAGAGCGGCGAGTGGGTGCCGACGCCACGCTTCGAGGGCCAGAAGATCTGGGGCCCATGGCGCGGCAGCAAGCCCGACGACTGGGACCCGAACGCGCGCGTCGAGCACGACCCGCTGCTCAAGGAGCAGGGCCACTACTGGTGGAAGAAGGACGACAGCGGCAACTGGGTGAAGCGCGAAACCGGCTGGGGAGGGATCCCGCTGAACGACGACGGGATGCCGATGTTCACGCCGGACCCGATCCAGTTCCCGGAGTACTACGCGGCCGGGCCGGGCGACGACGAGCAGTCCTGAAGCTCCGCACGTGGCGCTCCTGCGGGGCGGGGGTGGAGCAGGCGGGGCGAGCGCCGGCCCGGCGGTACAGTGTCACGCCCGCGTCCGCGTGCCGGCCTGGTCCGGGGAGGCGTCCCGCCGCGGCTAGCGTCCCGCCGCCGAGACCAGCATCACGTCCTCGTGCCGTACCTCGCGCAGGCGCTTCGCGCGCAGCACCGTCGCGAGCGCGTCCTCCCATGGTCGATCGACGAGCGTGATCGAGATCGTCCCGCCGACCTCAGGGGTGAAGATCACGCGGTAGCCGCCGGCGGCCGCGATCAGATCGATCACCGTGCGCACGTCTGCTTCCGTGAAGTCGATCGAGATGCGCTCCGCGCGACGCGTCGCCTCGACCTGCGGTGTGGGTACGTCGGGCGTGGGCGCCGCCGTCTCCGCGGCGGCTTGCGCGGACGAGGGCTCCTCTTCTGCGCCGTCGCCGCTCGGGACGCTCGCGACGGGCGCCGGGCTCGCCGGCGTCGCGCTCGCCGCCGCGACGGGATCGGGTGTCGGCGCGGCCTCGGGGACGGGAGCGGGTGTCGGCGGCGGGGACGGCTCCGGCGTCGCCACGAGCGCCCCGGGCGTTGCGTCGCTCCCGGGCACGGCGCTCGGCGTACCGGCGCTCGGCGTACCCTCGGGTGCCGCCACTGCGGCCGCGATCGCGTGCGTGGCCCCGGTACGAGCGCTCCCGCCGGGCTCCGCGCCGAGGATCACCTGGCCGGCAGTGGGTACCGCCGCCGTGCCCGCGGTGTCCGCCGGCGCGAGCAGCACGACGATCCGGTCGCCGTGCGTCCGGACCGTGAAGTCGGCGCGCTCGCGAAGGTCGACGACGACCCGTGACTTGACGACCGGGGCCGCGTGCTGCCCGGTGCGGACGCGTTCGACCAGCGGATCGCCCGCGACCTCGATCACGCGCGGCAACGCGGCGCAGGTGGTGCCCGGGACGTCGATCACCAGGCGTTGATTGACGAGCAGCGAGACCTCGGGCTCGGCGCCGCCGTCGAGCTCGAGGACGACGCGGGTCGTCGGCGGCGTGCTCTCGACGGTGACGCGCTCGATCCGCGTCGCGGCACCTGCGCTCATCCGCGCAGCGGCCGGGGCGAGCGACGCATCGTCGGCGGCGGGTGGTGGCGCCGGCGGCACCGGGATCTCCACCGCCGCTGCGACGGCAGGCGGCTCCGGCGCCTCGTTCGATCCTGCGAGCATGCTGCAGCCGGCGGCGCCGCCCAGTGCGAGCACGAGCGCCACCAGGCGCCCCCCGCGCGCGCGAACGGTCTCCGCCACCACCCCCATGCGGGCTGCTTTGTCACACGCGGCAGACCCGTTCCAGCGCGGGTCCGGCGGCGGGCGCGTCGGGCGGTAGGTCCTCTCAGGACCCGATCGCGACGAACGTCGGAGGCGTCGAAGTCGTCTCGAGTGCGCTCGCGAGGCTGTCGAGGCCGTCGAACGAGGGCGCGGTCGCGCGCAGCGTCTGGAGCTCGCCGCGCGCCGCCTCGAGGTCGCCGAGGCGCACCTGCACGCCGGCGAGCGCGAAGCGCAACGACGGATCCTTCGGCACCCGCGCGACCGACTCGGCGAGGAACGCGCGCAGGCCGCGCCAGCGCTCGAGCACGCAGCCCGCGCGCAGCAGCCAGTGAACGGCTTCCGCGTCGTCGGGACGCTCGCGCACCAGGTCCGCGAACGTCTGCCAGGCCTCCTCGTTCGCGCCGGTGCCGAGTAGCGCCATGCCGCGACCGAGCGCGCAGCGACGCTCGTCGGCGCCGGCGGCCGCGGCGCGGGCGAACGCCGCGACGGCGTCCGCGCAGCGGTCGCGCTGCAGGAGGAGGACGCCGCGCACGAGGAGGCCGCGTGGATCGTCCGGGCGGCGCTCGAGCAGCCGCCCGACGTGCTCGTCGGCGCGCGCGAGGTCGCCGTGGTCGAGCGCGTGGGTCGCGAGCGCGCCACGCGCGGCGGCGTTCTCCTCGATCTCGAGGAGGCGGCTCCAGAAGTGCACGGCACGCTCGGGCACGCCGGCGCGCGGACAGAGCTCGGCCGCCGCCCAGCACAGGACGGAGGGGTCCGCCGGCCACGCGTCGGCATCGTCGAGCAGCGCGGCGACCGCGCGGAACCCGGACTCGGCGGCGCGCACCTCGGCCTCCGCGACGACGCGCCAGGCGGCGGCGTCGGGTGCGCCGTCGAGCGGCTCGAGCGCGGCGTGCGGACCGTCGTCGAGGTCGCGCACGCGGATGACGAGCCCGTCCTCGAGCAGGACGCGCGCCTGGTCGGCGAGCGAAACGTGGCGCCAGCGGCGCGCGAGGCGCTGGCCGTTGCTCGTGTCGTTGGCGTGGCGGCCTTCGCTCTGGCTCTCGAGGTGGAAGAGGACGCTGCGCGGCTCGTAGAGCACGCGACCGCCGCGCTCGCGGATCCGCAGGCAGAGGTCCACGTCCTCGAACGAGTTGCGGAAGCCCTCGTCGAAGCCGCCGGCCGCCGTGAAGGCGTCACGGCGCACCAGCATGCACGCGGCGGTCACGACCTGCAGCTCGCGCGCGCGGTTGGCGGGCGCGAAGTCGCCGGGCAGGTGGGCGTAGAGATGGTGCGCCTGGCTCTTGTGGTTGAAGACGACGCCGGCGTGCTGGATCGACCCGTCGGGGTAGAGCAGCTTGCTGCCGACGATCGAGCAGTCGGGGCGTGCGTCTGCCGCGTCGACGAGGGCGCGCAGCCAGCCGCGCAGCGGCACGGTGTCGTTGTTGAGGAACACCAGGTGCTTCCCGCGCGCGACCCGCGCCCCCTGGTTGCAGGCGCGCGCGAAGCCGAGGTTGCTCTCGTTGCGCAGGATCTGCACGTTGCCGGAAAGCGAGTCGAGCACCTCGTGCGTGCCGTCCGTCGAGCCGTTGTCGACCAGGACGACCTCGTAGCGCACGTCCTGCGTCACCTCGGCGAGCGCCGTCAAGCACTGCCGGGTGAGCTCGGCGCGGTTGTAGAGCGGGATCACGACCGAGCACTCGGGTTCGCCGGGCGCGGGCGCCGCGCTCTGCTGCGTGGCGCTGCGGCGCGCGGCCGCCTGCGCCTCGACCACCGCCGGCCACGGCGCAGCCAGATCCGCGTAGCGCTCGTGGACCAGGGCGAGCGTGCGCGCGAAGTCGTCCCGATGCGCGCTGGTCGTCGAGGTGCCGTCGCCTCGCCAGCTGAAGCAGCAGGTGGTCTCCTTGAGCTGCAGGAACGGGTGTCGTGCGGCGAGGCGGATCAGCAGGTCCCAGTCCTCGTGCGTGATCAGCTCCTCGTCGAAGACGCCGGTCGCATCCAGGCAGTCGCGGCGGTGCACGAGGCAGGGCAGGGGGATGTAGTTGCCGACCAGCAGGGCCGGCATCTGGTAGTCGAAGCGGTAGACGGAGTCGACTGCGATCTGCTCCCAGGCGTCGCCGCGCCGCTCCTCGGTGACGCGGTCGGCGAACGAGTAGGCGACCGCGCCGCCCTCGCGCTCGAGCAGTCCGACGAGACGCTCGAGGTGCTCGGGCAGGAACCAGTCGTCGTCGTCGAGGTACGCGACGTACTTGCCGCGCGCCAGACGGAGCCCCGCGTTGCGTGCGGCCGAGCGGTTGCGGTTGCGCGCCAGGCGGACGTAGGTGATGCGCCGGTCGGCGTCGAGCGGCGCGAGCAGCTCCTCGACCGGCGTGCCGCCGTCGTTGACCACGATCAGCTCGAGGTCCCTCACGGTCTGCGCGAGCACGCTCGCGACCGCGCGCGCGAGCCAGCGCGGGCGGTCGAAGGTCGGCATGATCACGGACACCAGCGGCGCACGCTCCGGTGCGGGCGGGCGCGCGATCGCGCTCGCCGGCTCGGCCGGTGCTGCAGCCGGTGCAAGCTCCGTGGCCTGCGATCGCGGCGCCGCCGTGCGCGGCGTCGCTGCGAGGCCCGCGGCCTGCGGTCGCGCAGCCGCCGCGCGCGCTGCCGCGATCTGCGCCGGTGCCTGGATCGGCGTCCGCGCAATCGGCGGCGACGCCGCCGTGGGCACGAAGTAGCAGCCGGCGGCCGGCGGTCGCGTGCCCCAGGCGTCGGGCCAGTGCACGATGCGCGCCTTTTCCGATTCGGCGACCGACAGCGCCTGGTTCGCGTGCTCGTTGCTGCCCGGGTTGCGCAGGTAGAGGCCGAGCACCTCGGGCACGTGCACGAAGCGCTCGCCGCGGCCGACGACGCGCAGCCAGAACTCGTAGTCTCCCGCGGTCACGTAGGCGGGATCGTAGCCGCCGTACTGCTCGTGCAGGCGACGGCGGTACAGCGGCTGCGGTCCGACGTGGCAGACCTGGAACAGGCGCACCGGATCGAAGTCCGGCCAGCGAAAGTGGCCGACCACCGTCGCCTCGTCGAAGGTCTCGTTCTCGGTGTCGGTCACCGCGACGTCGGCGTAGGCGAGCGCCGCGTCTGGGTTGCGCTCGAGGGTCTCCACCAGGCGCTCGAGCGCGTCGGCGCGGTGGCGGTCGTCGGCGCAGGCGAGCGTCAGGTACTTGCCGCGCGCCGCGGCGATGCAGCGGTTCGCGGCGGCGGTGGTGGTCTCGCGCTCCGGAGTCCGCAGGTAGGCGATGTTCGGGTAGCGCGCGAGGTACTCGCGGGCGATCGCCGCCTCGCCGGTGGGCGAGCCGGTGTCGACGACGACGATCTCCATGCGCGGCAGGATCGTCTGGCCGAGCAGGTCGTCGAGCAGCCCGCGCATGAAGCGCTCGGCGCCGTAGACGAAGCAGAGCGCCGAGACCACCGGCCGATCGACGAAGCGCTTGCTGCGCTCCCACATCGCAGGGGTGCTCCCGTTCGGGCTCATCGCGCCCCCTTCACGACGTAGGCGCCGGGATTGCTGCACCAGTCGAAGCGGCGCAGCTGCACCTGCTGCCCGGCGAAGAACTCGTCCACCGCGCGGCTCTCGCCCTCCCAGGGCGGGATGCCGTACTCGTCGAAGGCGACGATGCCGCCCGGCACGACGAGCGGCCACAGCTGCTCGAGCCCGACCCGCGTCGGGCGGTAGAGGTCAACGTCGAAGTGCAGCAGCGCGATGCGCAGCCCGGGGTGCTTCTCGACGTACTCCGGGATCGTCCGCTCGGCGGCGCCGGCGACCAGCTCGATGCGCGGCTTGTAGGGAATGAAGCGATCGGCGTCGAAGACGCCGATCAGGTCGCGCAGCTGCTCCTCGAAGGCGCCGCCGTCGAAGCCGCCCGCCACCTTGCCGAAGCTCGGATCGGCGCTGCCGTCCTTCTCGTCGAGCGTGCCGAATCCCGCGAAGTTGTCGAAGCCGATCACCTTGCGGTGCCGGTCGCCCATGTTGCGGATCTCCATGAAGTTCGCCCACGACAGCAGCGACGCGCCACGGTAGACGCCGAGCTCGACGATGTCGCCGGGAAGGTCCTTCACCTGGCGGAAGAGCTCGTAGTGGGCGAGGAAGCGCTTCAGGAACACGCGCCGCGTGTAGAGCTGGAAGTTGCGCCAGATCTCGCGGCGCGACACGTCGAAGCGCGCGAAGTGCGCCTCCAGCAGGTCCTCGATGTGGTCGTCGGCGGAGAAGTTGCGCCGCCCGTCGAACACCCGCTCGCTCGTCTGAGGAATCATGCGACCTCCACGCTCGGGACGCGGCGCGTGAAGGCGCCGGCGAGCACGTCGAAGTAGTCCTTGCCGGCGACCGCGTCGCACGGGCGCACCAGGCGGAACTCGAGCGAGCTGCGCTCGCGAACGGCCGGGTCCGGGACGTACGTGCGGTGCGGCACGAGGTCGCCGAAGACGAGGGCGTCGCCCAGCTCCAGGGCGAAGCGGGCGCGCACCCCGCCGGGCGGGTCGGCGAGGCCGGCCCCGAAGCCGTCGCGCGCGACGTGTGCCAGCTCCGGGCGCAGCGCGCAGGCGAACTCGATGGTGGGCCGTGATGCGGGATCCTCGTCGAGCGGCACGAAGCAGGTCACGTGACGGCCGTGTCCGCGTGGCCCGAGGAGGCGCTGGTAGCCGACGTCCTGGTGCCACGGTACGTGGTGCGCGTCGCAGCGCACGCTGCGCACCTGCGGCGGGTAGACCACCCACGTCGCGTCGCCGATCGCGTCGCGCAGCGCCTGGGACGGTGCGCGGAACGCGTCGAACCAGACCGGGTCCAGCCGGAGAGCGTCGGCGGACTCGCCGCGCGCGATGGCGCGCCGCTCGCGCTCGCTGGTCGCCGTCGCCTGCTGCTCGGGCGCGACGCGCGCGAGGTGTGTGCGCAGGCGGCGGAGCACGGCGGCGTCGAGCACCCGCCGGGCGTGCACGACGCGACAGCGCGCGACGTCGAGCGGCGCGTCCGCCGATCCGATGGACGAGGTGTCAAGCATGGCTTCCTCCGAGTCCGGCCGCGACGTCGTCGTAGTCCCAGCACCAGCGGCGCGCGTCGACGAAGCGTCCGACCGCGACGTTCGCGAGCTCGGGCGCGAGCGACACGCGCCCGGCGAGCTCGAGTGCCGCGTCCACCGCCGACTCCGGCTCGGCCGCGCTGCAGCGACGGACGAGCCGCTCGATGCGCGCGGCCTCGGCGCCGTCCGCCCAGGTGCCGCGTGCCAGCTCGAGCGCGAAGTCGCCGTAGCCGAAGAGGAGCGCCGCGGTGAACAGGACGTGCAGCCGGCGTGCGCTCGGCGGCTCGTGGTCGCGGGCGGCGCCGCCGGGCAGCGGATCGCGCAGGAAGACGGCGTCGCCGTAGAGGATCCGCTCGCGGCCCGCGGCGTGGCGCTTGTCGAGCGCGCGTTGCGAGCGATGGTGCAGGGAGGCGAAGCCGTAGAAGGCGAAGCCCTGGCGTCGCAGCAGGAGCTCGACCTCGGAGAACAGTCGCTGCCCGCGATACAGCTCGCAGAACGACACCTCGGTGACGAGCGCCACCGTCCGCTCGCGCAGCGTGTGCCGCGCGCCGCGCAGGATCTCGTACTCGGTACCCTGCGTGTCGAGCTTGACGACCTCTCCCCAGCGGGTCTCGTCGGGACGCTCGGCGAACAGGACGTGGTCGAGCGTCGTGACCGGCAGCGCGGTGCGCTCGAGCTCGCGCCACTTGTCCATCCGGTAGCGCGCGGTGAAGGCCTCGTTCGGCGGCCGCAGTGAGCTGTTGGTCGCGGCCGAGAGCACGTGCAGCGTGGCGTCGCCCGGACGCGCGGCGAGCGCCTGCGGCTCGATCTCGCAGCGTGCCCACGGTGAGCCGGCGGCCACCTCGGCGCGCAGCCGCGCGCACTCGTCCGCCGCGGGCTCGAAGCCGAGGACCGCGGTGCAGCGCGCGACCGGGTCGACCAGCTCGTGCACGCCGCCGCGCGCGCCGACGTCGACGAAGCCCAGCGGCTCCGTCGCGAGCGCGCGACCGGCCGCGGACGCGGCGAAGTCCGGATCGTCGGCGAGCCAGTTCCGTCCACGATCGCTCACGCTGCCCTCCGTGGTCCGTAGAGGTCGATCGGCATCCGCTGCGCCGTGCGGCCGCGGCGGAAGGGGGCGCCCTGTCGCACGTAGGTCGCGAGCAACGCGCGTCGCGGGCGCGCGGCGCGGTTCGGGTGCGACGCGTGCAGCAGGTGGCCGTGCAGGAAGACGACTGCGCCGCGCGGCACCTCGAGGGTCATCGGCGCGTAGCGCGCCGGGACCTGGACGGTCTGCCGGATCGCGTTGAAGGCCTGCGTCGGGTGCGGCGTCGCGTGGGGGATGTCCTCGACCGGCAGCAGCGGCTCGCGGTGGCTGCCGGGGTAGGCGATCAGGGCGCCGTTCTCGGTGGTGACGTCGTCGAGGGTGATCCACGCCGAGGCGAAGGCCTCGCGGGGCGCCTCGACGTAGTGGTTGTCCTGGTGCGCGGCGAAGCCCGGGGTGCCCGGAACGCACGGGAAGTACTGGCTCTGGATGCCGCTCACCGGACCGTCGAGCAGACGCTCGAGAGCGGCGACGATCTTCGCGTGGCGGAGGGCGTCCAGAAAGATCGCGTCGAGCCGGTGCGGGTTCATCACCGGTGCGAGCGGCGTCGGCCCCGACGGCGCGAGGCGCGGCACGGCTTCGAGCAGCGCCTCGCAGGCGCTCGCACCGAGCAGCGCCGGCGCGATCGCGAAGCCGTCGCGGCGATAGGCGTCAAGCAGCACGGTCCACCTCGCTGGTGGCGCGGTACCAGGCGACCGTCGCGGCGATGCCGTCGCGGAAGCACGTGCGCGCCCGGCGTCCGAGGACGGCGTCGGCCTTGGTGGTGTCCAGCATGCGGTAGGGGATCGCGTCGGGCTTCGACGGGTCGTACTGCGGCGCGGCGTCGTGACCGCAGGCGTCGAGGATGGTCGCGACCGCGTCGCGGATCGTCAGCGCCGTGCCGCTCGCCAGGTTCAGCGGATCGCAGGCGAACGCGCGCGGCGTCGCGAGCACCGCGAGCAGGTCGTCGACGAAGTCCTCGACGAACAGGAAGTCGCGCACCGCGGCACCGGTGCCCCACACGACGAACGGACGCTCGGCGCGCAGCGCGCGCTTGATCAGCGCCGGCAGGACGTGCGAGCGGTCGTCGGCGAACTTGTCGCGCGGACCGTAGAGGTTGCTCGGCCGCACGATCGCGACCGGCATGCCGTAGCGGTCGTGGTAGAAGCGCGCGAGCTGCTCGACGTAGCGCTTCATCCAGCCCACGCCCTGGTACAGCGGGAAGGGCTGTACGTTCAGGTCGAGCTCGTCCTCGCGCAGCGGGCGGAACGCCTCCTGGTAGACGGTCGAGCTGCTGATCGCGAGCACGCGCTCGACACGGTTCGTCCGGGCCGCCTCGAAGAGGTTCGAGTGGATCTGCAGGTTCGGCAGGACGAGCCGCGTCGGCTCGTCGCGCATCACCTGCGCGCCGTAGGTCTGCGCGGCGCAGACGATCAGGTCCTGCACGCCGTCGGTGGCGGCGAGAGCCTCGTCGATGCGCGTCAGGTCGCAGCGGCGGTGGCGCTCCGGGAGCAGGGCCGGCGAACGCTCGTGACAGGTGCCGCGCACGTCCGCACCGAGCGCGTGCAGTCGCGCCAGGAGCGCGCTGCCCGCGAGACCGCTGGCGCCGGCGACGAGGACGCGACGGCCCTTCACGGGCGCACCTCCGGGGCCTTCGCCGCGCGTGCGCCCACGCCCTGGTCGCGCTGCGACACGATCGGGTCGCGCATCGGCCACCAGATGCCGAGCGCGGGGTCGTCCCACGCCATGGTGAACTGGCGCGCGCGGTCGTAGTACGTGGACTGCTTGTAGTGGAAGATCGCCTGCTCGCTGAGCACCAGGTGGCCGTTGCCGAAGCGCGGCGGGACCAGCACCTGCAGCCGGTTCCGGTCGGACAGCGTGAAGCCCTCCCACTTGAGGTACTGCGGCGACTCGGGGTCGTGATTGACGACCACCAGGTAGAAGCGACCGTGCAGGCAGGAGATCAGCTTCCAGGTCGAGTCGTCGCCGTGGATGCCGCGCAGCACGTGCTGCGTCGACACCGAGATGTCGTCCTGCACGAAGTCGACGTCGATGCCCGCCGCGAGCGCCAGCGCGCGGTTGTAGATCTCGACGTACTCGCCGCGGAAGTCCTCGAAGGCCGTGCTCGGCTCGAGCACGCGCACGCCTTCGAGGCGCGTGGTGCGCACCACAAGCCGCTGGGGCGCGGGACGCGCCGGTCGCGGCGCGCGCAGCGTCGTCGAGCGTGCGGGCGCACGGCGCGGGCGTCGGTCTTGCATCTGCAGCATTTTCCTGGTCCTCCTCGCGGTCCGTGACGTCGCGGTGCCGGATCCGCGGTCAGGCGGACAGCGCGTGCTCGCTGCGGCCCGCGAAGTAGTCCTTCTTGCGGTGGAACTCGCGCTCGTGCTCGACGTACCAGCGCCACGTTGCCTCGAGGCCGTCGCGCAGGCTGGTGCTCGGCTGGTAGCCGAGGTTGGTGCGCGCGCGGCCGACGTCCATGACCCGCATGGGGAAGCCGGCCGGCTTCGACGGGTCGAACTCCCAGCGGAACGGCGTCACCTCGCCGAGCGTCGCCACCAGCTCGGCGATCGACACGCCGACGCCGCTGCCGAGGTTGACCACGTCCCCGCCGGTGCCGTGGTAGAGCGCCAGGATCGTGCCCTCGGCGACGTCGCGGCTGTAGACGAAGTCGCGCACCGCGCTTCCGTCGCCCCACACGACCAGCGGGTCCTCGCCGCGGCGCACGCGGCTCATCAGCGCCGGGATCACCATCGCGCTCGCGGGATCGAAGTTGTCGCCGGGGCCGTAGACGTTCGCGAGCCGCACGACGGAGAACGTGTCGATGCCGAACTCGCGCTGGTACGCCTTGATCTGCAGCTCGCCCATGCGCTTCGCCCAGCCGGGGTAGAGGTCCATCGGCTCGCCGTCCCAGGCGTCGGCCTCGCGGAACAGCTCGCGGCTCGGGTAGGCGCCGATCGAGCTGGAGTAGACGAGACGCTTGACGCCGCTCACGCGGCTCGCCTCGAGCACGTTGGTGTTCATGAGCAGCAGCGGCACGAGGAAGCTCGCCGGCTGCTTCGTCGTCACCTCCACCGAGCCCTTGATTCCGGCGAGGTGGAAGACGATCTCCATGTCGCGCGTCGCCTCGTGGCAGAAGGCGACGTCGGTCAGGTCGCCCAGCACGTGCTCCGCGCGCGGGTCGACGTGCAGCTGGTCGAGCGATGCCGTGCGCACGCAGGCGCCGGCGTCGCACAGCAGGTCGACGATCTGCCGTCCGACCATGCCGGTACCGCCGGTGACCAGCACGCTGCGGCCGCGAAACCAGCTCAGGATCCTGTCGTCGATCATCGTGGTGTCTCCCGTGGGGGGTTGCCGTCGGCGAGGGGGCGCCAGACGAGGCTCCCCCAGCCGTCGTGGAACTCGCTGCCGAGATGGCGCCGAACGCACAGCAGCTCGACGCGGCCCGCGCGCGCGAGCGCCTCGAGGCGCGGCAGGTAGCCACGCAGGTAGCCGCGGCGCTCGGCGTAGCGGGCGGCCACGTCGTCGAAGGGCAGCGTCCGGTCGTAGAGCTCGTGCAGCGGCTCGAGGTGGACGCAGAGGCGCGGCCGCTGCGCGAGCAGGAAGTCGAGAAAGGCGTCGAAGCGGTCGCCGAGCTGCTCCATCGCGCCGATGGTCACCGCGATCGCGCCGCCGGGCAGGACGAGGTCCGGGTCCGGAGCGAACAGGTCGACGCGCCGGCCGCGGACCGGCAGGCCCGTGCGGGCGGCCACCGCGGCCAGGATCTCCTGCGACGGCCGCGCCCAGTCGAGGCCGACCACCTCGCGTCCCGGCAGGAGCTGGGCGAACGCGACCACGTTGTGGCCGGGGCCGCAGCCGAACTCGAAGATCGGGCCGTCGCCGGCGAGCCAGCGCTCGGCGAGCCAGGTCTGCAGGATGCGCACGAAGCTCGCCTCGAAGCGCGGATCGCGCGGGCGGACGTAGCGACCACGGACGCGCATCACCTGCGACGGCTTGCGGAAGTAGTGCGGCTCGAGGTCCGCGAGGTCGCCCGACGCAGCGTAGCGCGCGCGCAGATCGCCCCAGCCGTTCTCCCAGTCGGCGTGACGCTCAGGGCCGGAGACGGGCAGCGGCGTGCGCAGCACGTCGCGCACGCGCTCCTGCTGGCGTTCGAGCGCCGCGCCGGCGAGCGGCGTCACGGCGAGGTCTGCCGCGTCGATCGCGGCGCGGGTCGCCGGCGGCAGCTCGTCTGCGGCGACGCCGAGGAGGGTCGCGACCTCGCTGCAGCCGAGCGGCCAGAGCTCGGTGGGCGGGGCGTCGAGGGCGACCGTCATGCGGACTTGCCTCCGAGATGCCGCGTCGCGCTCGGGCTCGCCGTGGTGCCCGCGCGGTGCGGTCGCGGCGGCCGCGCGTGGCGCGCGGCGAGCTCGCGGCGCGCGGTCGCCGCGTCGCCGCCGCTCGGCGCGGGCGCCTGCACGCCGTAGTGGATCACCCGGCTGCCCTCGCCTTCGAACGCGAAGGGCACGTGCAGATAGCCGGCGAGCGAGCGCAGCACCGCAGCCTGGCGTGCCGGCGGCACGAAGAAGCACATGAATCCCGAGCCGCCGGCGCCGAGAAGCTTGCCGCCGAGCGCGCCGTGGCGCATCGCCTTCGCGTAGATCTCGTCCACCGCGGCACCGGCGATCATCGGGCTCAGGCTCCGCTTGAGAGTCCAGCTCTCGTGAAGCAGCCGGCCGAAGGGCTCGAGCCCGCCGTCGCCGGTCAGGATCGCGAGCGCCTCGTCGACCATCGCGCGCATGCGCAGCAGGGCCGCGCGGCGCGCATCGAGGTTCTTCAGCATGTCGGCCGCGACCTCGGACGCGAAGCGGCTGGTGCCGGTGTAGAACAGCATCAGGTGACGCTGCAGCTCGGCGAGACGCTCGGGACGCGCGGTCACCGGATCGACGCGGATCTCCCCGGTCTTCTTGAACTCGATCAGGTTGAAGCCGCCGTACGCCGCCGCCACCTGGTCCTGCGAGCCGACGTTCTCGCGCAGCACGTCCTGCTCGAGGGCGATCGCGCGCAGCGCGAGCTCGTGTCGGCCGATCATGTGTCCGCGGAGCCCGGTGAGCGCCTTGATCAGCCCGACCGCGAACGACGAGCTCGATCCCATTCCGGCGCGCGCCGGCAGGTCCGCCTGGTGGTGGATCTCGATGCCGGTCGCGTCGTCGTAGCCGAGCATGCGCAGCCCCTCGCGCACGGCGGGGTGCAGGATCTCGGCGATCGTTCCGACGGTCTCGACGTGCGACCACACCACGCGGTGGCGCGTGGTGAAGAACGGCGGCAGATGCCGCACGCTCAGGTAGCAGTACTTGTCGATCGTGGTCGACAGCACCGCACCGCCCTCGCGCCGGTACCACGCCGGGTAGTCGCTGCCGCCGCCGAAGAACGACAGGCGGAACGGTGTGCGCGACAGGATCACGCGGCGAGCGCCCGGTACTCGCGGATGCGTCCGCGTTGGTAGTTCAGCAGGTCGCGCAGCGTGGTCTCGAGCGGGATCGTCGGCGCCCAGCCGGTCGCGGCGCGGAACTTCGACGTGTCGGGGATCTGCAGGGTCACGTCCGACGGCCGCACCAGCGCCGGGTCGACCTCGTACTGGATGCGGCAGCCCGCCATGCCGATCAGCACGTCGAGCATCTCGCCCACCGTCATCGTGCGCTCGCCGCCGATGTTGTAGACCTCGCCCGGCGTGCAGTGCTCGAGCAGCAGCCAGTAGGCGCGCACCGCGTCGCCGACGTCGGCGAAGGTCCGCACGCTGTTCAGGTTGCCGACCTTGATCGGGTTCGGCCTGAGCCCCGCCTCGACCTCGGCGATCTGCTTCGCGAACGCGCTCTCGGCGAACACGTCGCCGCGCCGCGGACCGGTGTGGGTGAACATGCGCGTGCGGATCGTCTCGATGCCGTAGGAGAGGAAGTACTGCAGCGCGATCATGTCCTCGCCGCACTTCGAGACCGCGTACGGGCTCGCCGGGCGGAACTCGTTCGACTCGCGGATCGGCACCTCGTCCTCGCGCACCTGGCCGTAAACCTCCGACGAGCTGCAGATGTGGACGCGCGGATCGATCTTCGTCAGGCGGATCGCGTCGAGCAGGTTGGTCGTGCCGATGACGTTGGTGTGCAGCGTGTCGGCCGGGGCGGTGTAGCTCGCGGACACGTACGACTGCGCCGCGAGGTGGAAGATGCGCTCCGGCTTGACGGTGTCGAGCACGCGCACCAGCGAGCTCAGATCGCGCAGCTCGGCCTCGTGCAGGCGGACGCGGTCCTGGATCGCGCGGATGTTGTCGCGCGGGCTCCGCCAGCGGACCATGCCGTGCACCTCGACCTCGGGGTGGTGGGCCAGCACGTACTCGGCGAGGTGGCTGCCGACCATGCCGGTGATGCCGGTGATCAGGATGCGCATCGGATGTTGCCTCCGTTCGACGGCCCGAGCGTCGAGCTCAGAAGGGCCCCTTGAAGCGCTTGTAGACGTCGGCCATCGAGGCGTCCTCGGGCAGCGGCACGCCGTGGTCGGCGCGGCCGGTGACCAGGCGCGCGAGGTCGTCCGTCAGACGTCGCAGGTTCGGGTAGTAGAGGTCCTCGAGGGACTTCGCGGTGGGGCACGGCGCCGGCGCCATGCCGAGCGTCTTGACCGGCGCCTTCAGCATCGCGGGGTCGTGCTCGCAGACCAGTCGCGAGATCTCCGCGCCGACCCCGTAGGCGCGCCACGAGGTGTCGGCGACCAGCAGGCGGCCCGTCTTCGCGACGCTGCCGAGGATCAGCTCGGCGTCGGGATGCGACACGCAGTGCAGGTCGACGACCTCGACCTCGATGCCCGCGTGCTCCGCGAGGTGCTGCGCCGCGCGCATCGCCTCGAGCACCATGATCGAGGTCGCGACGACGGTGACGTCGGCGCCGCGGCGCAGGCGTCGCGAGCCGAGCGCCGGCGTGCGCGGCGCATCCGGGGCGGTCTCGACCTTGAACGCGACGTCGTACAGCAGCCGGTGCTCGAGGCAGAGAACGGGGCCGCGGTGGTTGGCGATCAGCCACCCGTAGGACGAGAGGATCGACTCCGCCGTCGACGGCATGACGACGACGAGGCCGGGCACGTGCGCGAACAGCGACTGCAGGCTCTGCGAGTGCTGCGCGCCCTGGCCCCAGCTCCGTCCGACGATCATGCGGATCATCATCGGGACCTCGAAGCGACCGCCGAACATGTAGCGATACTTGGCCGCGAGGTTCACGATCTGGTTCATCGCCAGCAGCGCGAAGTCGGCGCGGATGTGCGTCTGGATCGGATAGAGGCCGTTCAGCGCAGCGCCGACCGCGATGCCGGTGAGGCCTTCCTCGGCGAGCGGCGTGTCGAACACGCGCGCGGCGCCGAAGTCGTCGGCGAGGCCGGTCGTCGAGCCGAAGATGCCCTTGTGGTCGTCGACGCCCTGGCCGACGAGGATCGCGTCGGGGTTGCGCTCGAGCGCGGTGCGCATCGAGCGCAGCAGCGCGTCGCGGTAGGTGACGATCTCGACGGCCGCCTCGGCGGCGCCGTCCATCTGATAGGCGAGTCCCATGGTGGCGCCTCCTCCTCAGGCGACGTCGGCCAGCAAGCTGTCCACGCCGGGCCAGGGGCTCTGCTCCGCGAAGGCGACGGCGGCGTCGATCTCGCGCAGGATGTCGGGCGTGAAGCGCGCCACGCTCGCGGTGTCGAGCAGCAGCGGGTCGGTGCGGCGCCAGCGCTCGGCCTCGGCGCTCGACCGGTAGCCGACGTGATGATCGTCGCCGATCCCGACGTGCTCCATCTGCCGGTAGGCCTCGACCACCAGCAGCATGGGTCGGCTCTCGGCGCGCACGCGGTCGGCGACGGCGACGGTCGCGTCGTACACGGCGCGCGGGTCGTTCCCCTTGGTGCAAAGGCGCGTCGCGATGCCGTACGCCTCGGCGTGGTGCGCGAGGTCGTAGGCCTGCCGGGCGCCGATCTTCGAGTGCACCGCGAGCCCGTTGTTCTCGCAGAGGAACAGGACGGGCAGGTGGTGCAGCGCCGCGAAGTTGAGCGACTCGTGGTACACGCCCTCCTCGGTCGCGCCGTCGCCGAACACCGCGACGACGACCTGCCCGGTGTCGCGACGTTTCGCCGCCAGCGCCGCGCCGACCGCGTGCGGGATGGTGCTCGCGACGATCGCCGAAGAGCCCATGAAGCCGACCTCGGGTGCCGCGAGGTGCATCGAGCCCGCCTTGCCGCCGCAGCAGCCGGTGGCCTTGCCGTAGAGCTCGGCCATCATCTGCGGCAGGTCGCCGCCCTTCGCGAGGTAGAAGGCGTGGCTCCGGTAGCTGCCGAAGACGAGGTCCTCGGGGCGCAGCGCCGCGCAGGCGCCGGCCGCGACGGCCTCCTGTCCGATTGAGAGATGGACGGGGCTCTGGATCTTGTCCGAGGGGTAGAGCTGGATGACGCGCAGCTCGACCAGGCGGATGCGAAGCGTCGCCTGGAAGAGCCGTGCGTCGAGATCGAAGCTGGAATCGGTCACGCGACCTCCGCTGCATGGTCGAGGGAAGGGACAGGCCGGCGGGAGCGCTGCCGGGCCTGCGCGGCGCGGGCCGGCGCGGCGTGGCTGCGGAAGAATCCGGCGGCGGCGGCGAAGCTCTCGGGCGTGCCGATGTCGATGAAACGGTCCGTGCGCGCGTAGCCGTAGATGCCGGCGTCGAGCCAGCGCGGCAGCAGGTCGCTCTCGAGCGAGCACGGCGTGCCGGCCGGGATCGAGGCGATCAGGCTGCGCCGCAGCAGGTAGACGCCTGCGTTCACCGTACCCGCGGCGCGACGTGGGGACTTCTCGACGAAGCGCTCGACGCGCCCCCAGGTGTCGGCCTCGACGGTTCCGAAGCGCCGCGCGTCGGGCACGCGGGTGAGCGCGAGGCTGCCGTGCGCGGGACGCTGGTGGTGCCAGATCCAGAAGTGCAGCAGGTCGAGCTCGCAGTACGAGTCGCCGTTCAGCACCAGGACGGCCTGCGAGCGGACCAGCGGCAGAGCACGGCGAATCGCACCGCCGGTGCCGAGCGGCGTCGGCTCCTGGGCGTACTCGATCTCGAGCGGTCCGTAGCCGCCGCCGACCACGTCGCGCACCTGGTCGCCCAGGTGCCCGGTGGCGAGCACGACGTGCTTGACGCCGGCGCCGGCGAGCTGCTCGAGCAGGTGGAAGACGAACGCGACGCCGTCGACCTCCGCGAGGACCTTCGGCCGATCGGCGACGACGCTCCGGAGCCGCGTGCCGAGCCCGCCCGCGAGGATGACGGCGGTGGTGCCGCCGAGATCGATCGTGACCATCATGCGGAGGCGGGAAAGCAAGCCGTTTGCCAGCTCCGGTCCACGTCAAGTCGAGGATCCGGATGCGGCCGGGCACGGCGGAAGAGGGGGGCATCGGCCGCACTGCGGCCGGCGACGGTCAAAAGCTGCCGCTCCGGCCGCGTCGCGTGGGCAATCGCTTCCCCGTCGTCGCTCAGCTATGGCGTGCGCTCGGAATCGGAGACGCTGGGCCGCCGGGCGGCGGCGAAGGGAGAGAGCGAACGTGGGTCCACTCGAAGGCATTCGGATCATCGAGATCGCGGGCATCGGTCCCGGTCCGTTCTGCGCCATGATGCTCGCCGACATGGGCGCCGAGGTGCTGCGCGTCGACCGTGCGGAGCGCGTGACCGGCGCGAAGGGCCCGTCCTCCGACCTCCTGAACCGCGGCCGGCGAAGCATCGGGGTGAACCTCAAGAGCAAGGACGGCGTCGCCCTGGTGCTCGACCTCGTCGAGCGTGCCGACGGTCTCATCGAGGGCTTCCGCCCCGGCGTCATGGAGCGCCTCGGCCTCGGTCCCGAGGTCTGCCTCGCGCGGAACTCGAGGCTGGTCTACGGCCGCATGACCGGCTGGGGCCAGGAGGGGCCGATGGCGCAGGCCGCCGGGCACGACATCAACTACATCGCGCTCGCCGGCGCCCTCGAGGCGATCGGCCGCGCCGGCGAGGCACCGGTGCCGCCGCTCAACCTGATCGGCGACTTCGGTGGTGGTGCGATGATGCTCGCCTTCGGCATGGCGTGCGCGCTGGTCGAGCGGCAGCGCTCGGGCAAGGGCCAGGTGGTGGACGCGGCCATGGTGGACGGGGCCGCGATCCTCATGACCATGTTCCACGGCTTCCGTCACGCCGGCTTCTGGGACGACCGTCGCGGCACCAACATGCTCGACACCGGGGCGCACTTCTACGACGTCTACCAGTGCAAGGACGGGACGTACGTCTCGATCGGCTCGATCGAGCCGCAGTTCTACAAGGAGCTGCTCGAGCGCACCGGGCTCGCCGGCGAGAGCCTGCCGCACCAGATGGACAAGGCGCGCTGGCCCGAGCTCAAGGAGAAGCTCGCGGCGATCTTCCGCACCAGGACGCGCGCCGAGTGGTGCGCGATCATGGAGGGCAGCGACGTCTGCTTCGCGCCGGTGCTGACCATGGCAGAGGCGCCGCACCACCCGCACATCGCCGCGCGCGGCACCTTCACCGAGGTCGCGGGCGTGACGCAGGCCTCGCCGGCGCCGCGCTTCAGCCGCACGCAGGCCGAGATCCAGCGGCCGCCGGCGCAGGTCGGCGAGCACACCGACGAGGCGTTGCGCGACTGGGGCGTCGCCGACGACCGGCTGGGCGCGCTGCGCGCCGCCGGGGCGATCGCCTGAGCGTCGCGCCGAGGCGGGGCGATCGCCGGAGCGTGGCGCGGAGCCCGGACGATCGCCGGAGCGCGACACCGAGCCCGGGCGAGCGCCTGAGCGTCGCGCTCAGCCCTGCGTGATGGGAACGTGGCCTGGCTCGCGCGCGACTCGCGCGAGCCAGGCCCGCACCGCGGGGTAGGGTGCGAGGTCGAAGCCACCCTCGTGGGCCACGTGCGTGTACGCGTAGAGCGCCACGTCGGCGATCGTGTAGCGCTCGCCCACCAGGAACGTGCGGCTCGCGAGGTGCGTCTCCAGCACGCCGAGCGCCGCGTTGCCGAGGCGCTGCTTCTCCACCAGCGCGGCCCGTCGTTCCGGAGTGATCTCGAGGTGGTGCAGCCAGTAGCGCGACGTCGCGATGTTGGGCTCGTGGCTGTACTGCTCGAAGAACATCCACTGCAGCACCTGCGCGTGCTCGAGCCGCGCGGTGGGCAGGAGCGGAGTGCCTTCCGCCAGGTAGTGGAGGATCGCGTTCGACTCCGCGAGGAACGTTCCGTCGGGGAGCTCGAGCAGCGGGATCCGTCCGTTCGGGTTCCTGGCCAGGTACTCGGGCGTGCGGGTCTCGCCGCGCACGATGTCCATCTCGACGCGCTCGAACGGGATGCCGAGCTGGTGCAGCACGAGCCGGACCTTGTAGCCGTTGCCCGAGGACAGGAAGTCGTAGATTCGCATGGTCGGTCCTCCGCGCGGCCGACGCGGCCGCGCGACCACGCATAGCGCGCGGCGCGCGCCCTCGCCGCGGCGTTCCCCGGCGGTGGAAACGCGAGCGGGTGCGTGCGGCGCGTCGAATTCACGTCGCGGTGCGGCGTCTGATGCCCGCGGGCGTCACGATTGCGTCGCCGTGCGCTCCGAGCGGCGAAATCGACGCGCGCAGCGACGCAGCACGGCGCTTCGCGTCCCGTGCGCGCGAGCGTGTCGTGGCACATCGGTTGCGATCGCCGCAGTCCGGCTGTCGGTCGTCAAGCGCATGTCCGGTGACGCAAGCCAGAAGAGGAGACGGCATGAGAACGGTGCTCACGGTCGACGACAGCAGGGTCACGCGAACCTCGATCGCGCACGCGCTCGCACCGTGGGGTTGCCAGGTGCTCGAGGCCCGCAACGGGCGCGAGGGGGTCGCCGTCGCCCGGCTCGCGCGTCCCGACCTGATCATCCTCGACGTCCTCATGCCCGTCCTCGACGGGCCGCAAGCGCTCGCGATCCTGCGCCAGGACCCGCTTTGCCGGAGCATCCCGGTGGTGATGCTGACGGCCATCACCGGCGAGAGCCTGGTCGAGGAGTGCTCGCACCTCGGCATCAGCGGCTACCTGGTGAAGCCGATCGGTGCGGCTGTGCTGGCAGAGGTCGTCGGACGCGTGCTCGGCCCACCCCTCGCGATGACGCTGCCATCGCCGTCGAGCGCGCGGATCGGATTGCAGGGCTAGTGGCGCGCGGCGCGTGCGCGGCTCACGTCCCGTCGGCGCACGGCCGATGGTTCGCGGAAACCGACGAGCGCCGCGCGGACGAGATCGGATCGCCGCGAGGCGCGCATCCAACCGTAGTCCGACCCGCGGGGATGCACGGGAGGAGCCCATGCTGATCCTGACGCGAAAGATTGGCGAGATCATCCGCATCGGCGACGACGTGACCGTGCGCGTCCTCGGCCTGCGCGGCGGCCAGGTGAGCCTCGGTTTCACCGCGCCGAACGAGGTCCGGATCTTCCGCGAGGAGGTGCTGCTGGCCGACCAGGCTGCTCTGGAGTCGGCGGCCGCGGCGGGGCGCAAGCGACCGGTGGAACGGTCCACCGACGGCGCGGCGGCGCGCGGCGCCTCCGCCGATACGACGCGAACGGCGCAGACGACGGGACAGAGCGGCCGCCCCCGCTCCAGCGCGACTCGTACCGTCTGACCGCGAGCGCACGCGGCGCTGGCCCGCCACTCGGCGGGCCCGGATGCGGAGCGTCCGGCGCGGGCTCGCGGCGGGTGACGTGTGCGCCGTCCGGGCCGGCGATCGCGCGCCACGTCGCGCGCTGCGTGCCGCGCGGCGTTCAGCTCGGCGTCACGCTCCGCGGTGGCGCTCGAGCTCCTGGCGGACGAGCCCGAACTCGGTGTCGAGGCGCTCGACGAGCGGTGCGGCACCGTCGAGCAGGCCGCTGTGACCCATCTCCTCGAGCGACGCGCACACGGCGGCCATGCGGACGGCACCCATGGTGCTGCTGCTGCCCTTGAGCGAGTGCGCGGCGAGCTCGAGCGCCTGGCGGTCGCCCTTCTGCAGCGCCTCGCGGACGGATCTGCAGTTGCGCTGCGCGTTGCCCAGGAAGAGGTCGACGATCTCCTGGAACTCGTTGCCCGAGCCGGGCATGACGAGGTCGCCGCGTAGGGCGTCGAGCACGTCGAGGCGCACGGGAACGTCGGCCTCGAGCTCCGGCGGGAGCTCGGCGGCAACGGTCTCCTCGATGGCGAGACGCGGCGAGCGACGCTCGAGCGCGCGCTCGAGAGCGTCGCGCAGGTCGTCGAGGTGGAGGGGCTTCGCTAGGTAGTCGTCCATTCCGGCCTCGAGACAGCGCCGCCGATCGCTGTCGAGCGCGTTGGCGGTCATGGCGATGATCTGGCAGCGGCGCTGGCCCGCCTCGGCACTGCGGATCGCGAGCGTCGCGTCGATGCCGCTCATCTCGGGCATGCGACAGTCCATCAGCACGACGTCGTACGGCGTGCGGTGCATCGCCTCGACCGCCTCGCGGCCGTTGGCGACGATGTCGGGGCGGAAGCCGAGCTTGCCGAGCTGCGTGCGGACGAGCTTCTGGTTCACCGGGTTGTCCTCGGCCACCAGCAGCCGGAGCGAGCCCGCCTCGAGCCGCGGCTTCTCGGGCGCCATGCGGAGCGTCGGCGCCTCGGGGGCGCGCGGCGGGGCGGGCACGCGCAGCAGCGTGCGCACCGCGTCGACGAGCTGCGCCTGCCGGAGCGGCTTCGTCAGGCGGCGATTGACGCCGACCGCCCGCGCCTGGTCGATCTGCCCGCGCTCGGACAGCGAGCTCGCCATGACCAGGGGCAGGGTCTCGAAGCCGGGCGTCGCGCGCAGCAGGCGCGCGAACTCGACGCCGTCCATCGCGGGCATCAGCATGTCGAACACGACCAGCTGGTAGGGATCGGACGTGCGCCGCGCGTCTGCGAGCATCTCGAGCGCCGAGCGTCCGTCGCAGGCGGTCTCGACGTGGCTGCCGTAGCGCGACAGGTACGTCTTGAGGACGATGCGGTTGGTCGCGTTGTCGTCGACGCCGAGGATGCGCGCGCCCGACAGCATCGAGAAGTCGCCGTCGTCGATGTCGACGTCGGCTGCGGCGCGATCGAGGCGGACCGTGAACCAGAAGGTGCTGCCGACGCCCGGCTCGCTCTCCACGCCGATCTCGCCCCCCATGATCCGCACCAGACGCTGGCAGATGGCGAGGCCCAGGCCGGTACCCGGATAGCGCCGGCTGGTGGTGCCGTCGACCTGCGTGAAGGCGTGGAAGAGGTGCGTCTGCGCGTCGCGCGGGATGCCGAGGCCGGTGTCGCTGATCTCGAAGCGCAGCAGCAGGTCCGCGCCGTGGTCGTCGGCCACGCTCGCGTGCACCCGTACCTCGCCGCGCTCGGTGAACTTGACGGCGTTGCCGATCAGGTTGACCAGGATCTGCCGGAGCCGGCCCGGATCGCCCACGGCGTGGCGCACGTCGCCCTCGACGTGGCAGACCAGGTCGAGATTCTTCGCGTGCGCGCGGTCGGCGAGCAGCTCGGCCGCCTCCTCGACGGTCGTCCCGACGTCGAACGTGGTCGCCTCGAGCTCGAGGCGGCCGGCCTCGATCTTCGAGAAGTCGAGGATGTCGTTGATCATCGTGAGGAGCGACTCGGCCGAGAGCCGGATGGTCTCCGCGTACGATCGCTGCTCGGGCGTGAGCGTCGTGCCGAGAAGCACGCCGGTCATGCCGATCACCCCGTTCATCGGGGTGCGGATCTCGTGGCTCACGTTGGCGAGAAACTCGGATTTGAGCCGGTTCGCGGCGAGCGCCTCGCTGCGCGCCGCGGTCAGCTCCTCGGCGTGCCGCTCGTAGTCGGCGGCCAAGGCGTACGCCTTGGCCTCTGCGCTCCATTCGGCGGCGCGCCTGCGGCGGTCGATCGTCGCGATGCGGTTCTCGAACGCGAGCGCGGTGAACGGGGTCGTCAGGTGGTCGTCGGCGCCGGCGTCGAGCACGGCGCGGACGGCGTGCGCGTCGGCTTCCGGGACCAGCGCCAGGATCAGGGTGCCGTCGAGCTCGGGAGTCGAGCGCACGCGGCGACAGAGCTCGGCGCGCTCGTCGCTCGACCGGCCCCAGTCGAGCACGAGGAGCGCCGGCGCCTGACGCTGCAGCTGGGTCCAGGCGAGGCTCGTGCTCTCCGCCATCCGCACGGACGCGGCGCACGAGGCGAGGCTCTCCTTGACCTGCCGGGCGAGTGCCGGGTCGGTGACCAGGGCGAGGACGGTGAAGGGCCGGGACATCCACCGGAATCTCGGCCGGAGCGGCTGCCGCCTTGAGTGGCGTCGGAGGGGCGCGCGGGTCCGTGGGCTCCGGCGTTCAGCCGATGAGCCACTGCAGCACGGCCCGTCGCGCCGGCAGCAGGAGCTGGCCGAGCATTCCGGTCATGATCACGGCGAGGAGGATCAGCATGCCATAGCGTCGCAGCAGGCGCGTCAGCGGATAGAGCTGACGCGGCACCAGGCTCTCGAGGACGCCGAAGCCGTCGAGCGGCGGGATCGGCAGCAGGTTGAAGATCGCGAGCGCGACGTTCACCAGCACCGAGAACAGCGCGAGCAGCAGCAGAAGCCCCAGCACGCTGTCGCCGAGCGGCTCGGCGACGTGGCCGCGCAGCGCGAACACCACGCCCGCGAACAGCAGTGCCAGGAGGACGTTCGACAGCGGCCCCGCGGCCGAGACGAGCAGATTCGCGGTGCGCGGCTCGCGCGTGCGCGACAGGTCGACCGGCACGGGCTTCGCCCAGCCGAAGACCGGTGCGCCGGCGAACGCGAGCAGCGCCGGCACGACGACGCTGCCGACCGGGTCGATGTGCTTGAGCGGGTTGAGCGAGATGCGCCCGAGGTCGCGCGCCGTGGTGTCGCCGCAGGCGAGCGCGACGAGGCCGTGCGCGGACTCGTGGAACGAGACCGCGAACAGCAGCGCCACGATCTGCAGCGCGATCAGGATGGTGTCGCCGGGCATGTTCAGGCGTGTACGCGATCGGGCTGCGCGTCGAGCCCGGTGAGGTGCGCGCTCAGCTCCCAGAGCCGCAGCGCCGCGTCGCGGTCGTGCGACGCCGGCGTGCTGCGCGCCTCGCGGCAGCTCGCGAAGTAGCGTCCGCTCACGGCGTCCAGCGCGGGCGAGGTGGCGACGTGCAGCGTCGTCGCCGCGCCCTTGTCGGGCGTGCGGAAGAAGGGTGCGAGCGCGCGGATCAGCAGCGTCGCCACGGTGCCGTTGTTCTTGCCGAGGCGGGTCGCGACGGCGCCGGGGTGGACGCAGTTGACCGTCACGCCCGAGCCCTCGAGCCGGCGCGCGAGCTCGTAGGTGAACAGGAGGTTGGCGAGCTTCGAGTGCCCGTACACCTTCATCGACTTGTAGCCGTCGGCGAAGCCGACGTCGTCGAAGTTGATCCCCTTCACGAACTTGTGCGCGTCGGAGCCGACGTTGACGATGCGCGCCGGCGCGCTGGCGCGCAGGCGGTCCAGCAGCAGGTGCGTCAGCAGGAAGTAGGCGAGGTGGTTGACGGCGAACACGTGCTCGATGCCGTCGACCGTGATCTGTCGCTGCAGGTTCACCACCCCCGCGTTGTTCACCAGCAGGTGGATCTGCGGGTAGCGCTCGAGGATCGCCGCCGCCGCGGCGCGGATCTCCGCCTGCGATGCGAGGTCCGCGAGGAAGACGTCGACGGTGGTGCTGCCGGTCTCGTCGCGGATCGCGCGCACCGTCTCCTCGGCGCGCTGCGCGTCGCGCGCGACCAGCCCGAGCGTGGCGCCGGCGCGCGCGAGCGCGATCGCCGTGCTGCGACCGATGCCGGAGGTCGCGCCGGTGACGATGCAGGTCTTGCCCTTCACGCCTTCCGGTTATGGGCGACGCCGGACGTGCTGGCAAGTGGGCACCTCGCCCGATAGAGGACGCCGATGGCCAGCGAAATCTACTCGAGCCCCGACCACGAGGCGTTCCGCGCGGTGGTACGCAAGTTCGTCCAGGACGAGCTCGCGCCGCGCGCGCGCGAGTTCGACCAGATGGGTCGCTTCGACAAGGCGCTCTACCGGAAGATGGGCGACCTCGGAATGCTCGGCATCCGCTACGACCCGCGCTGGGGCGGTGCCGGCCTCGACTGGTCGTACACCACCGTGATGTTCGAGGAGCTCGCGCGCTGCGACAACGCCGGCGTCACCATGGGCATCAGCGTGCACACCGACATGGCGACGCCGTCGCTGCACCAGTTCGGCTCCGACGAGCTGCGCGAGCGCTGGCTCGTGCCGGCGATCAAGGGCGAGCTGGTGAGCGCGATCGGGGTCACCGAGCCGGATGCGGGATCGGACGTCGCCGGGATCAAGACGCGCGCGGTGCGCGACGGCGACGACTGGGTGATCAACGGCAGCAAGATCTACATCACCAACGCCGCCACCGCGGACTTCATCTGCCTGCTCGCGGTCACCGATCCGAGTGCGGGCTACGGCGGCTTCTCGCAGATCATCGTGCCGACCGACGCGAACGGCTTCAGCTACCAGCTGCTCGACAAGATCGGCAATCGCGGCTCGGACACGGGGCTGCTGTTCTTCGAGGACGTTCGCGTCCCGGTCACCAACACGATCGGCGACATCGGGCGCGGCTTCCAGCAGCAGATGATGCAGTTCCAGGACGAGCGCCTGGTCGCCTGCGTGTCGTCGAACGAGTCGTCGCGCGCGCTGTGGGAGAAGACCCGGGAGTGGTGCCAGGACCGCAAGCTCTTCGGCAAGACGCTCGCGAAGATGCAGGTGACGCAGTTCAAGCTCGTCGAGCTGTGGGCGCGCCTCACCGCCGATCGCGAGCTGATCCACGAGTGCGTGCGCAAGCGGGTCCGCGGCGAGGACGCGACGCTCGAGATCTCGATGGCGAAGCTGCTGGTCGGGCGCACCTGCCGCACGGTCGCCGACGAGTGCATCCAGCTGCACGGCGGCTTCGGCTACATGACGGAGAGTGCCGCGGGACGCGCGTTCGTCGACTCGCGGCTGATCAGCATCGGCGGCGGCGCGGACGAGGTGATGATCCAGTACATGGCCAAGATGCTCGGCCTTTAGCGACGCGGGTCGCGTGCCCCGACGCGACGCGCGGCCGGCCGAGCGGTCGCGCGCCGCAAGGCCGCGCGCTCACGGGCGGGCGCACCTGAGGCGCAGCGTGTCGCGGTCGCTGCCGCGGCGCTTGGCGAGGTGGGCGTCGACCTTGAGCTCGAGCCAGCTCTCGCGCACGGGAACGTCGATGTCGATCGGCGCGGTGCAGCGCTCGCCGGGGCCGACCGGCAGGCGGAGGCTCGCGATGCCGTCGCTCAGCGCGGCGCGCGCACCGGCCTCGGCGGCGCGCCGCGCGTTCGCGGCGGGTGCGCGAACGTCGAGGCGACCGATCTGCTCGGCGGCGCAGTCGAGGCGTGCGTCGGCGCCGCCGAGGCAGCTCCAGATGCGGATGCGACAGCTCCCGGGGGCCGGATCGCCGTCGCAGGTCGGGTCGCCGTCGACGCAGCGGATGCTGTTCTTCGGCAGCCCGTCGCGGTCGCGCGGCACGTCGCCGTCGGCGACGCGCACCGACCACTCGTGGGCACAGGAGAAGCGGCGCGCGCCCTCGCCGGGGATGCGCAGCTCGGGCGTGAGGAGGCTGCAGGCGGCGTCGCACGATGCCTCCGGTGTGCCGTTGTCGGCCCCGAGGTCGCACTCCTCGCCGCACTCGAGGACACCGTTGCCGCAGGCCTCGATCCCGCACGACGCCGAGCAGCCGTCGCAGGCGTCGCCGTTGCCGTCGTCGCAGCTCTCGCCGCCCTGGAGCACGCCGTCGCCGCACACCGCCGGCGCCGGATCGCAGGCGAGCACGAGCGGGTTGCGCTTCAGGTTGGGCGCCCCCTGAACGCGTGCGGCGACCCGGAAGTCGCGCGCCCCCGGAACGCCGGCTCCGTGCGGCACGCGCACGCGGAAGTCCTGCGTGCAGGTGTCCGGCGTCCCGACGGGCTCGCCGGGCTGCAGCAGGCGGCCGCCGGCCTTCACCTTGACGCCGAGAGCCTGCACGGCGCTCGCCAGGACGGCGGCGTTCGCGACGTCGACCACATCGGAGGTCGGCCCGTCGGGCTTCGGGCGCAGCAGCTCGACGAGCTTCACCGGCGCCGGCGTGCACGCCGGCAGCTCGGGGTCGGGTACGCCGAGGCACAGCTTCAGATCGAAGCTGCACACGCCGTCGACGGTCGCGTCGGCGTCGCACGCGGGATCGCCGTCGGTGCAGCGCTGGTCCCGCGCGGGCAGGCCGCTGCCGGGATCGGTCGCGGGTGCGGGGAGGTCCAGCGCCCACTGCGCGACGCAGCCGGACTCGGCGAGCGGCACCCCGCGCACGCGCACGCCCTCGGGGGGCGTGCGCGTGCAGCTCGCCTCGCAGCCGTCGCCGTCCACTTGGTTGCCGTCGTCGCACTGCTCGGCGCACTCGGGCGTGCCGTCGCCGCAGAGCGCGTCGTTGCGTGCGCAGTCGGCGCTGCAGCCGTCGCAGCTCTCCCGGTTGCCGTCGTCGCAGGCCTCGCCGGGATCGACGCTGCCGTTGCCGCACTCCGGCGTCGGCGCACACGGGGGTAGCGCCGGATCGAGCGTGACGGTCGGAGCGGGGACGACGGTGCCGGTGACGACCGGGACGACGCCGGTGTGCACCAGGCGGTTCGCGCTCGCGGCGCGCAGCGTTCCCGCGACGGTCGTCGCACCGCTCGCGCGCAGCTGATTGACGCCGAAGGACGGGATGGGCACCGGGCCGCGGGTGTCGAGGCTGCCGCCGGGGGCGACCGTCACGCTGCACGCCTGGAGCAGGATCGTGCCGCCGATGCCGTCGCTGCCGGTGGCGCTCGCCACCAGCGGTCCGCGCACCACGAGCTCGCCGGCGGTGATCGCCTCGATCGTGCCGCCGACGCCGGGGCTGCCGAGGTCCGCCGTGCGCAGGACGAGCGCGCCATCGGCGAGCAAGGAGAGGGTGCCGCCGCTGCCGAAGGCACCCGGGCCGCGGGCTTCGAGCACGGCACCGTTCGGCTGCCGGAGGTCGCGGCCCGCCTCGGCGACCAGCTCGCCGCCGACGCAGTGCGTGCCGGCGTCGAGGTCGATCGTGCCGCCGAGGACGACGTCGAGGCCGGCCGTGATGGTGACGTTGGCACCGTCGCCGCAGGCCTCCTGTGCGCCGCTGCCCGCGGTGCCGGTGAGGCTGCCGGTGAGCGTGACGCTGCCGCTGGCCGACAGGTCGACCGTCCCGGCCGAGCCGTCCGGGTTGCCGCCGCGCACGTCCACCGCGCCCGCGACGTCGAGGTTGCCCCCGTTCGCCTCGATCGCGATCGTCCCGCCGCCGAAGTCGTTGCCGGCGGCGGAGAGAGTGCCGGTGCTGCTCACCGCTCCGGCTGCGGCGAGCTCGATGCTGCCGCCGGCCGCTCCGTTGCCGGTTGCGGAGGCGAGGACGCTGCCGGTGACGGTCAGATCGGCTGCGGAGGTGGCCTCGATCGTGCCGCCCTGCGCGTCGCGTCCGCTGCCGCGCGCCTCGATGTTTCCGGCCAGGGCGAGCGCGCCGCGCGCGTCGAGCGTGACCGTGCCCGCCTGGTTCCCGCTCACGTCGATCCGCGCGGAGGTCGCACCGCTGCGCTCGATCCGGATCTCGCCGGAGCGCGCGAGGAGCGACACGGTTGCCGCATCACCCGTGCCGACGATGGCGGCGCCCGGCTGCAGGACGATCGAGCGCGCGCGGATCGCGACGGTGCGGGGTGTGCCGGCGCCGATCGTGAGGACCGCCGCCGGCGTCAAGCGCAGCGCGACGTCGCCGAAGTCGAGCACGCTGCCGGCGTCGACCGTGCGTGCCCCGGAGACCACGCACGGGTCGCCCGTGCACAGGTCGGCCGGGACGGTCGCGCCGGCCGACGGCGCTCGCAGCACGACGGCGACGAGCAGGAGGAGGCTTGCTCCGGATTGCAGCGGGAATCGGCTCACGGGACGTTCTCCTCCGGCAGACGCAGCAGGCCGGCGGCTCGGCGACGGAGCGCGCGAGCGGTCAGCGGCGTCGCACGATCGGTCCGGTCGGGACGCGGAGGAGCAAGATCACCGCCACGCTAGCCCTCACCGCAGGACGACGCGCAACGAGAAACGGGCGGCACCGTGTTGCGGTACCGCCCGTTCCGTCGGCGGGCGTGGCCGTTCGCCACGCCCGCCGTCTCCTCCGTGGAGCTTCGCCTCAAGGCCGAGGCGCACACTTGAGCTGGAGCGAGTCGGTGTCCTTCTTTCCGGACGCGAGCCGCGCCTCGGCGCGCAGCGTGAGCTTGCGCGATCCGGCAGGGACGTCGATCGCGAAGCCGGACGTGCACTTCTCCCCCGGGCCCGCCGGGAAGGTGAGGCTCGAGAGGCCACCGAGCAGCGCCGCACGCGCCGCGATGTCCTCGAGGCGCTTCGCCGCCGCGGTCGGCGCCTTCACGTCCGCACGGCTGATCTGCGCCGCGCTGCACGCGAGGCGCGAGTCGGCCGCCCCGACGCAGCCCCACACCCGGAACCGGCAGGTGCCGACCGCGGGGTTGAAGTCACAGGTGGGGTCGTTGTCGGTGCAGGTCTGCAGCGGCTTCGGGATGTTCTTCGCGTCGGTCGTCACCTGGCCGAGCTCCATCGACCACTCGAAGCCGCAGTCGAGGGCCTTCGCACCGCCGCCGGGGATGCGCAGATCCGGCGGCAGCTCGGTGCAGGTCGCGCTGCAGCGGCTGTCCGGGGTGCCGTTCAGCGGGCCCTCGTCACAGAACTCGTTGCACTCGACGACGCCGTTGCCGCACGCCTCGACACGGCAGGTCGAGCTGCAGCCGTCGCACGACGCGTTGTTGCCGTCGTCGCACTGCTCGGTGACCTCCTCGGTGCCGTTGCCACACACCGTGGTGTTGGGCGCGCACCACAGGCGGACCATGTTGCTCGACATCGAGAAACCGTCGACCGTGTCCGCCGAGACGTTGAACGCGCGCTTGCCGAGGCCGGCCGGCGCGTGCGCCACCTTGAGCTGCATGGTCTGGGTGCAGACGTTCGAGCCGGTGATCGGTGGGCCGCTCTGGTACGTCGCGTTGCCCGCGCGGACCTCGCCGCCGAGCGCCATCAGCCCGCTCGCGAGCTGCTGCGCGTTGGCCTGGTCGAGGGGGTTCGAGCCGCCTGGGAGCTGCGGCTGCTTGATGTTGGTGAAGCGCAGCGCCGCCGGGTTGCAGCTCGGCAGACGCTCGTCCGGCACGCGCAGGCACATCTGCGCGCCGAAGGTGCAGACGCCGTCGCGCGTCAGGTCGGTGTCGCAGCCGGGGTCGCCGTCGGTGCAGATCTGCGTCGTGCTCGGCAGCAGCGTGTTGGGGTTGATCGCGCCGTTCGAGATCGCCAGCTTCCACTCGGCGAAGCAGCCGGCGGTCGGCAGCGTGACGCCCGGCACCAGCAGGCCGGCCGACGCCGGCAGCGTGCAGTCCGCCTCGCACCCGTCGCCCGAGGTGTTGTTGCTGTCGTCGCACTGCTCGCCGCACTCGCGCGTGCCGTCGCCGCACACCGCGTCGACGCGGGTGCAGTCGGCGTTGCAGCCGTCGCAGGAGGTGTTGTTGCCGTCGTCGCAGATCTCGCCCTGATCGGTCACGTCGTTGCCGCACTGCGCGAGCTCCACGCAGTCGGGCAGGTTCGCGTTGACGCTGACGGTGGCCACCGGGACGATCGTGCCGCCGAGCGCCGGCGCGAGGCCGCGGTGCTGGACGTCGTTCTTGCTCTTCGCGCGCATCTGGCCGAGCACGGTCACGAGCCCGCCCGCGCGCAGCCGGTTCTCGCCGGTACCCGGGAAGGCGAACGTGCCGCGCGTGTCGAGGAAGCCGGTCGCGGCGACGTTGATGGCACAGGCCTGCAGCGAGATCAGGCCACCGATGCCCTCGGCGCCGGATGCTTCCGCGTCGATCACGCCGAGCACGTCGAGGGTGCCGGTCGCGATCACGTCGGCGGTGCCGCCGAAGCCGGGGGAGGTGAGGTCGATGTTCCGCAGGATGGCGTTGCGGCCGGCGCCCAGGGTGAACGCGCCGCCGCCGCCGAACGCGCCGGGGCCGCGCGCCGCGATGCTCCCGGTCGAGAGCTGGGTGAAGTCGAGGCGCGCGTCGACCGCGACCTCACCGCCGAAGCACTGCGTGCCGCCGCTCACGTCGATGCTCGCGCCGACCGTGGTCGAACCGCCGGAGAAGATGAGCACCTCCGATCCGTCACCGCACGCGAAGTCGGTGCCGGTGCCCGCCTTGCCGGTGATCGCGCCGCTCAGCGTGACGTTGCCGAGGGTCGCCGCGATGTCGATCGATCCGCCGGAGCCGTCCGGTCCGCCGCCGCTCACGTCGATGGCCTGATTCACCACCACGTTGCCCATGCTCGACGAGAGGCTCACCGGACCGCCGCCGAAGTCGGCGGCGGAGGTGGTGAGCTTGGCATTGATGGTGACGCCGGTTGCCCCCGAAACGCTGATCTCGCCGCCGCCGGAGCCGGAGCCGCTCGCGCCCGAGGTCAGCAGATCGGAGATCGTCGCGCTGCCGCCGCTCGAGTCGATCAGGATGTCGCCGCCCTGAGAGTCGGTACCCGAGCCAGCGGTGGTGATCGGTCCTGCGATCTCGACGTCGCCGGTCGCGAGCAGCGTGGCGCTGCCACCCTGGTTGGACGACAGGTCGATCCGAGACTTGGTCGAGCCCGACGCGAGCAGTCGGAGCGAGCCGCCGGTCGCATTCAGCAGCAGCGCCGCGAGGTCGCCGCCGCCGGCGATCCGGCCTCCGGCCTGGAAGGTGATCGACTTGGCCAGGATCTGCACGTCGCGATTCCCACCGGCCCCGATGGTCACCACCGCGTTGCTCGCGAAGACGAGGTCGGCGTTGCCGAAGTCGAGGACCACCGGCGGAGTGATGCTCTTCGCGCCGCTCACGGTGCACGGGTTGCCCGTACAGAGGTCGGCAGGGACGGTCGCTCCGGCCGGGCCGGCGACGAGAGCGAGGGAAAGGGCCGCGACGGCGACCAGCGGGCGGGTTCGAAGCACCACAAGACCTCCGAATTGCGAACGTTCTCAGCGAGAGGATCGGAACGGGAACAGCGGCGCCGCCGGGGAACGGAGTGGGGGGTGTGTCGGAGCGTCCTTCGAGAACGGTAAACCGCTGGATCGTCGAGCTAGCACGGCGGTCGCGCGCTGAACAACATAGAAAGTGCGGTGCGGCGATCGTCGGGCCACGCCCCATCGGCTACCGTACGCGCCCATGAGCGACGTCGGATCGGTGCCCGAGCCGGCCCCGGAGAAGGACCCGGTCTGCGGCATGACCGTCAAGACCCCCCGGCCCGAGCGGTCGGTCGAGCACGGCGGTCGGACCTACTTCTTTTGCAGCGACCGCTGCCGCGAGCGCTTCGCCGCCGATCCGGAGGCGATCCTGTCGCGTCCGCCGCCGGAGCGACACGCTGCCGGGCACGGCGCGGCGGCCGCTCCGTCGCGGCCGGTGGCCCCCGGCACGGTCTACACCTGCCCGATGCACCCCGAGGTGCGGCGGGTCGGGCCGGGGAGCTGCCCGCTGTGCGGCATGGCGCTCGAGCCCGAGGGCGCGCCGGCCGCCGACGAGGGGCCGAACCCCGAGCTGCTCGACATGACGCGCCGGTTTCGCCTGTGCCTCGTTCCCACCGTGCCGCTCTTCCTTCTCGGCATGGCCGAGATGCTCCCCGGGCAGCCGGTGCAGCACCTCGGGTCGCCGGCGCTGCTCGCCTGGCTCCAGCTGGCGCTCGCGACGCCCGTCGTCCTGTGGGGCGGCGCGCCGTTCTTTGCGCGCGCGCGCGACTCGATCGTCCACCGCAGCCCGAACATGTTCACGCTGATCGCGCTCGGCACCGGTGCCGCCTACGCGTACAGCACCGTCGCGACGCTGCTGCCCGGGATCCTGCCGGCGTCGCTGCGCACGCACGGCGGCGGCGTGCCGCTCTACTTCGAGGCGGCGGCGGTGATCACCGTCCTGGTGCTGCTCGGACAGGTGATCGAGCTGCGCGCCCGCGCCCGCACCGGCAGCGCGATCCGCGCGCTCCTCGGGCTCGCCGCCAAGACCGCGCGCCGTCTGCGCGCCGGCGGGGCAGAGGAGGACGTCGCGATCGACCTCGTGCAGCCGGGCGACGTGCTGCGGGTGCGACCGGGCGAGAAGATCCCGGTCGACGGCGTCGTCGTCGACGGCGGCAGCGCGGTGGACGAGTCGATGCTGAGCGGCGAGCCGATCCCGGTCGAGAAGCGCGCCGGCGACCGCGTCACCGGCGCGACCGTCAACGGCACCGGCTCGTTCACCATGCGCGCCGAGCGCGTCGGTGCGGAGACGGTGCTGGCGCAGATCGTCGAGCTGGTCGGACGCGCGCAAAGGAGCCGCGCGCCGATCGACCGCCTCGCGGACGTCGTCGCCGCCTGGTTCGTGCCGTCGGTCGTGGTGACGGCGGTGGTGGTCTTCGTCGCCTGGATGCTCCTCGGACCCGAGCCGCGCTTCGCGTACGCGCTGGTGAACGCGATCGCGGTGCTGATCATCGCCTGCCCGTGCGCGCTCGGGCTCGCGACGCCGATGTCGATCATGGTCGGCGTCGGGCGCGGCGCGACCGCAGGCGTTCTGGTGAAGAGCGCCGAGGCGCTCGAGGTGCTCGAGAAGGTCGACACGCTGATCGTCGACAAGACGGGAACCCTCACCGAGGGCAAGCCGCGGCTCGTGACGGTCGAGGCGCTCGCCGGTGCGAGCGAGGACGAGGTGCTGCGGGTCGCGGTGGCGCTCGAGCGCTCGAGCGAGCACCCGCTGGCGGCGGCGATCGTCGCCGGCGGGGCGGAGCGCGGCGTCACGGCGGACGCCGCCGGAGACTTCCAGTCGGTCACCGGCAAGGGCGTGGTCGGCCGCGTGGCGGGCGCAGCGGCGGCGCTCGGCAACGAGGCGCTGCTCGCGCACCTCGGCGTCTCGGGAACGCCGCCCGCAGCGCGCGTCACGGAGCTGCGCGCGGCGGGACAGACGGTCATGTTCGTCGCGCGCGACGGCGTGCTCGCGGGCCTGGTCGGCGTCGCCGACCCGGTGAAGGAGTCGACGCCGGCTGCGATCGCCGCGCTGCACCGCGCCGGGCTGCGCATCGTCATGGTCACGGGCGACAGCCGCGCGACCGCCGAGGCGGTGGCGCGCGCGGTCGGCATCGACGAGGTCGAGGCCGAGGTGCTGCCCGAGCGCAAGACCGAGGTCGTGCAGCGCCTGCAGAAGGAGGGCCGCGTGGTCGCGATGGCGGGCGACGGCGTGAACGACGCACCCGCGCTCGCGCAGGCGCAGGTCGGTCTCGCGATGGGCACCGGCACCGACGTCGCGATCGAGAGCGCGGGCATCACGCTGCTCGGCGGCGACCTGCGCGGCATCGTGCGCGCGCGCAACCTGTCGCGCGCGACGATGCGCAACATCCGCGAGAACCTGTTCTTCGCCTTCGCCTACAACGTGCTGGGCATCCCGGTCGCGGGCGGCGTTCTCTACCCGGCATTCGGCATCCTTCTGAGCCCCATGATCGCCAGCGCTGCGATGAGCTTGAGCTCCGTGTCGGTGATCGGCAACGCGCTCCGCCTGCGGCACGCGAGGCTCGACTGACGCCGCTCCGGCGCGCTACAAGACCGCTCCGGCCGCACGCCGCGCGCCGCATTCCCATCGTTCAGGAGGCACCTTCCGATGTCTGTCGCATCCACGATCGTCGCCCTCGTGGCGCGCGAGATCCTCGACTCGCGCGGCAAGCCCACCGTCGAGGTGGAGGTGAAGCTCGACGGCGGCGCGGTCGGCCGGGCCGCCGTGCCGAGTGGGGCCTCGACCGGCGCGCACGAGGCGCTCGAGCTGCGCGACGGCGACCAGCAGCGCTACCGCGGCGCCGGCGTGCTGAAGGCCGTCGGCAACGTGCGCGGTCCGCTCGCGAAGGCGGTGGCCGGCCTCGACGCGCGCGAGCAGCAGAAGGTCGACGCGGCTTTGCTGGCCGCCGACGGCGACCCGCTCAAGAAGAACCTCGGCGCGAACGCGATCCTCGCCGTGTCGATGGCGACCGCGCGCGCGGCGGCCGTTGCGGAAGGCGTGCCGCTCTACCGCTGGCTCGGCGGCAAGGACGCAAACCTGCTGCCGGTGCCGTACATGAACGTGCTCAACGGCGGGCAGCACGCCGTCGGCGGCGTCGACTTCCAGGAGTTCATGCTGGCGCCCACGGGCTTCTCGACCTTCCGCGAGGCCGTCCGCGCGGGGGCCGAGTGCTACCACGCGCTGAAGGAGATCCTGCACCACGAGGGCCTGTCGGTGAACGTCGGCGACGAGGGCGGCTTCGCCCCGGCGCTGCGCCGCAACGAGGACGCGCCCGAGCTGCTGGTGAAGGCGATCGAGAAGGCCGGCTACCGTCCGGGCGTCGACGTCGTGCTGGCGCTCGACCCCGCGACCACCGAGCTCTACGCCTCGGGCGTCTACGACCTCGCGCGCACCACCGGCGAGAAGAAGAGCAGCGACGAGATGGTCGCGCTGTGGGACGGCTGGTGCGCGAAGTACCCGATCGTCTCGATCGAGGACGGGCTCGCCGAGGACGACTGGGACGGCTGGGCGAAGCTCACCGCGAGGCTCGGCAAGAAGGTGTCGCTGGTCGGCGACGACCTCTTCGTCACCCAGAAGGCGCGCCTCGAGCGCGGCATCCAGGCGGGCGTGGCCAACGCGATCCTCGTCAAGCTGAACCAGGTGGGCTCGGTGAGCGAGACGCTCGAGACGATGGAGGTCGCGAAGCAGGCCGGCTACGCGCGGATGGTGTCGCACCGCTCGGGCGAGACCGAGGACGTCTTCATCGCCGACCTCGCCGTCGCAACGGGAGCCGGCAAGATCAAGACCGGCGCGCCCGCGCGCTCGGAGCGGGTCGCGAAGTACAACCAGCTGCTGCGCATCGAGGAGGAGCTGGGCGCGACCGCGCGCTACGCCGGCAAGTCCTGACGCGCTCGACCGCGGGCGCCATGCTCGCCGTCCCGCGGCGTCGGCCTGCGACTGGGCGGAGCGCTACAGCGATCGGCCGAGCGCCATCCCGAGGATCGCCGCGCTGAAGCCCGCCGCGACGCTCGCCGCGACGTAGCCGACGGCGATGGCGACGTCGCCCGCCTCGACGAGACGGAGCGTCTCGTAGCTGAACGTCGAGAACGTGGTGTAGGCGCCGAGGAAGCCGACGCCGATCGCCAGCCGCACCTCGGGCGGCACGCTGGTCGCGAACTCGAGCGCGCCGCTCAGGAGCCCGAGGACGAAGCTGCCGGTCACGTTCACGAGAAAGGTCGCGAGCGGAAATGCGCTGCCGACGCGACCGTCGATCCAGAGCGAGAGCGTGTAGCGGGTGATCGCGCCGAGAAAGCCGCCGGCGCCGACGAACAGCAAGCCGCGGAGCGTCAAGCGGCCTTCGAGGACGCCGTGCGCAGCACGTTCCAGTAACCCTGCTCGACCCACGCGCCGTCGAGCACGCCGCGGTCGCGCAGGAGGCGATGCAGCCGCGGCAGGTTGTAGTGCGGCACGGTCATGAGCAGGTGGTGCTCGAGGTGGTAGTTGACGCCGTTCGGCGCGATCAGCGCGCGCTCCCACCAGCGCACGACCGTCGTGCGGGTGTTGCGCAGCGGGTCGTTCGGGTCGGGGGCCATCGCGTGCTCGGCGATCGCACGGATGCGCGTCACGAGCTGGAACGTGGTCAGCCACGCGACCACCCAGAGAAGGTAGAGCCACGGATGACCTGCTGCGAGCAGGATCAGGAAGAGCACCGCGTTCGTGATGCCGACGCCGTACAGGTTGCGCACGCCGCCGAAGGTGCGCGACTGCCGCCCCTGCGAGAGGCCGAGGTCGCGCCGGAGCGTCGCCTTGACGCGCTTCCAGCCGGTCTGTCCGGTGAGGTCGCGTACGATCTTGCGGCCGAGGCTGGCGCGCGTGACCGGGAACGGCAGGACGAGGCCGATGTCCGGATCATCCGCCGTGTAATTCTTCGCGTGGTGCTTCAGGTGATAGGGGCGGTACGGCTGCACGTCGGTCCAGACCGGGTAGGCGCACAGCCAGTTGCCGGCCCAGTCGTTGAGCTGCCGGTTCGAGAACAGCGCGCGGTGCGCGGCGTCGTGCATCAGGATCGCCATGCCGAGCTGGCGCGTGCCGATGAGCAGCAGGGCGAGCGCGATCGTCAGCGGGTTCGGCCAGACGGCGACCAGCGCCATCGACGCGAAGATCGTCCCCCAGTTGATCGCGATCGAGAGCCAGGACTGGAGATCGCGGTGCTGCACAAGCTCCTGGATCTCGGCGCGGCTGAGCGCGTCGAGCCAGCGTTCGCCGCCCGGCAGCGCGGTGGGCGTCGCGGCGACGGTCTCGGTGGTCTCTGCGGTCGTCATCGAGAGTCTCCCACGCGCGCGGTCTCGGCCGGGATGACGTCGGCGGAGAAGCGCACGTCTGCAGGCGTGCTGCCGGGTGTCGCGCCGTGCTCGCGCAGGAACGCGGCCCAGCGCGCGCGTCCGGCGCGGTCGTAGCGCAGCAGGGTATCGACCAGCGCACGCCGCTCGGTCGCGGGTACCAGCGGGTCGGGCAGCCGCGGGTCGAAGACGATCTGGCGGATCGCACGACCGCCGACGAGGAACGACTCCGCCATCGCCGCGTCGCGTGGCAGCGCCGCGAGGCCGCGCTCGCTGCGCTCGAGATCGGCGACCGTGCGGCGGTAGCCGAGGCGGATCGCGGCGGTGTCCCACAGCGCGGCTGCGCGCCGCGCGGCCGTGGGTTCGAGGGCATGCAGGCCGAAGACGTCGGCCGCCTCGGGCAGCCCGAGGTCGAGCAGGCGCTCGCGCGTCGCGTCGATGCTGCCGGCGAGGTTGTCGGGCCGCACCGCGAGGTCGCGGCGCAGCGGGCGGAAGCCGAGGAAGTCGAGAGCGCGCGCGGCGCGGCTCTGCGGCGGGCAGGGTACCTCGCTGGTCGCGACCGCGATCCACGCCCCCGACCAGGGACGCACGCTGCGCTCGACCGTGCGCCACGACGTGGTGACGCGGTTGACGGCCGTGGCGCGTTCGCCGAGGCGGTAGACCCCGGGCTCGTCGCTGGTCACGAGCCCGGCGGAGCGGAGCCGCGCCAGCGCGACCCGCAGCGAGTTCTCGCTGATGCCGAAGAGCCCGCCCGCCGCCACCAGCGCGCGCACCGGGAGTGCGCCGCCCTTCAGGGTGGAGAGCAGGTCGAGGATCACGCTCTTGGCGGTCGGTGCCATCTCCCGTCTCCATTACACAAACAGTGAATGGCGACGCAACCCTGTAATGGCAGCGAGGGCGGGTGGAGAGGCGACCGGCGTTCAGCGACCCGCCGGCTCGACCCCGGCGCGCGCGCGGCGCTCGGCCGACCACGACCCCGGCGCGAAGCCGTCGAGCCGGGCGCGGCGGTAGCCGAACAACCAGCGCCCGTCGCGGCGCACGTACTCGTCGCGATACCGGCCCCAGTGGTCGGGGCCGCGATCGGTCACCACGAAGAAGTAGCTCGTGCCGCGCGCGGCGTCCGGCCCGTCGAGCTCGATGCGCAGGTTGGAAACGTGATGCCGGATGAGCTGCATGGACGTCACGCTCTTCAGGTCCGAGCCGGTGCCGGTCAGGAAGGCGCGGATCGCGTCGTGGCCGCGCGCCTCGGGTGTGTCGCCGCCGCGCAGGACACCGTCATCCGCGAACAGCGCGACCACCCCGTCGAAGCGCCCGCCGTCGGCCAGGTGTGCGTACGACGCGACCAGCTCCCGGATCTCCTCACGCGCGATCAGCTCCCATGTCTCCACGGCGTTCTCCTCGTCGTCGTGCCCGGCAGCTCCATAGCGGCAGCGAATCGCGCCGGCGAATCGGGGTTGCACCCGCGCTCGAGCCTGCACAACATGGATCGAGCGCGAGGCTCGGACCGCGAACGGTACGCGGCCACTCGCGGGTGGAGATCGCATGCACTCCGGTCGTATCGCCGTCGTCGTCGCCCTCTTGTCCGTCGCCGTCCCTGCCGCGGCGCTCGAGCCCAACCAGAGCGCACCGAAGAAGCTCGTGTCGCTGGGCGACTCGATCACGCGCGCCTTCGACGCGACCTTGCCGGCTGACAACCTGAGCCAGAGCTGGTCGAACGGAACGCACGGGTTCTTCGAGCGGCTGTTCGGTCTGCCCGACGTCAAGTCGCACAACCAGCGCATCACGGCGAACTTCGGCGGCTCGGGACGCCGCAACGTCGTCGTCGCGGTGAACGGCGCCAAGGTGCGCAACCTCGAGGGCCAGGCCGCGCGCGCGGCGGGCGAGGGCTTCACCTACGCGACCGTCCTGATCGGCGGCAACGACGTCTGCCGCGACACGATCGCCGAGCTGCCGACCGATTACGACTTCACCGTCGACGCGGCGATCGGCCTCGTCGAGCTGTTCGACAACCTTCCCGACGGCTCGACGGTGCAGGTCGCCGCGATTCCCGACGTCAAGCGCCTCTACGAGATCGGCATCGACAAGACCGCGCTCGGCATCATCGACTGCCAGCAGCTGTGGCGCTTCACCGCGATGGGGTTCCCGTGCGGCTCCATGCTGTCGCCGGACAACACCGAGGCGGACCGCGAGTACGTCCGCCAGCGCAACATCCAGTACAACAACATCCTGCAGTTCCTGACCGCGATCGGAACGCGGAAGTACACCAACCTGTTCATCTCGTGGACCGACGAGACGTTCACGTATCCGTTCACCGCCGACGACGTCTCGAACATCGACTGCTACCACCCGTCGTCGCGAGGACAGCGCGCGATCGCGCGCGAAACATGGAACGACGGCCCGTTCAAGGACGCGCAGAAGGGCAGCTGAGCCGGTCGTGACGGGCGTCGGAGCGCGCGGCTCGATGCGCGGCGGGCGCGCGCGGGTCGTGGTCGCCGCGACCGCGGTGGCGGCGCTGGTCGTCGCGGTCGTGCTCCTGCTGCGCGGCGCGCCCGCGCGGAATGGCGTCGCGACGGAGGGACTGCACCCTGCGGGGCCGACGGAAGGCGCCGAGCGTCCGCCCGCGCCGGAGGAGCCGTCCGACGCGGCGCGTGCGGGCACGAGAGAGCCGGTGACGGGTGCCGATCGCCCGGCACCGCCCGACGCGCGCGACGCCCTCGGCGCGATCGATCCCGCGCTCGCCTGGCGCGCGCAGGTCGGACGCGCCGTCGAGCGCATCGCACGCGAGCGTCTCGGCCGGTCGCTCGCACCGGCCGACGAGGCGCGGCTTCTCGACGCGCTGAAGAGCGTCGGGCCGGCCGCGCGCGGGCTCGACCGCGAGGAGCTCGATCCCGACGACCCGGCGTCGATCGCGCGCGTGCGCGAGCAGACGGCGACGCTGGTCGAGGCCGACCGCGTGTCCCGCGACCTGCTCGGCGTCGGCGTCGCGGAGCTGCTGCGCCTCCTCGATCCGAGCGCGATCGAGGACCGCGGCGGCGCGACCGGCTGAGCGCCCGCGAGGCACCGGCGAGGGTCGCGCGCATTTGCGCCGCGGCCGCGCGCCCCGGGCGTCTCAGAGCGGCGTGATCGTCGCGGTGGTCGACTTGAAGACGGGCGTGCCGGACGCCGGGTCGGCGAGGCGCGGGACGAGCGCGTTCGCCTCCGGGTAGTACATCGCGGCGTTGCCCGGCGGCAGCGGCGCGAAGCGCACCACGACGTCGAGCGCGCCGGTCGGGTTCGCGACGCGCACGCGCTGGTCGCGGGCGAGGCCGCGTGCCCGGGCGTCGTCCTCGTTCAGCATGACGACGTCGCGGCGCTCGTTGCCGCGGTAGACGTCCTCCTCGTCGTAGACGACGGTGTTGAACTGCCCTTCCGAGCGGAGCGTCATCAGGCGCACCTCGCCGGCCGCGAGCGCCAGCTCGGGGACGGGCGTCACCGCGGCGGCTGCCTTGCCGCTCGGCGTGGGGAGGGCACCCCGCACGAGCCGGCGTCCGGGGATCGCGAACTCGCCGCTCCCCGTGTGCGCGTCGACCCGCGCGAGCTGCTCGTAGCCGGGCACCACGCGCGCGATCGCGGCGCGGATCGCGTCGTGATCGCGCAGCGACGCGAAGTCCACCGGACCCGGCGGCAGCACGTTGCCGGCGAGCGTCGCGAGGATCTCGACCTCCGAGAGCATCTCGTCGGAGAGCGCGGGCGCGCCGCCCGACGACACGCGGACGTAGCTGAACATGCTCTCCTGCGTCGTGCACTGGCGCTCCTCGTCGCGCGCCAGCGCCGGCAGCACGAGGCAGGTGCGCCCGCGGCCGTGCACGTGGCCCTCGTTGAGCTTGGTCGTGACGTGGACCGTCGTGCCGACCTTCTGCAGAGCGGCGCGCGACCAGTCACGGTCGGGCGAGGCGGCGAACAGGTTGCCGCCGAGCAGGAGCGCGAAGTCGATCTCGCCGCGCGCGGACGCCTCGAGCGAGGCGAGCGTGTGCAGGCCCTCGCCCGACGGCATCCGGATGCCGTACAGCTCCTCGAGGCGACGCACGAACTCCGCCTTGAGGCCCGGGCTCACGCCGACCGAGCCGACGCCCTGCACGTTGCTGTGGCCGCGGATCGGGAGAAGCCCCGCGCCGGGACGCGCGAGCATGCCGCGCGCGAGCGCCAGATTGACGATCGCCTGCACGTTGTCGACGCCGTGCGCGTGCTGTGTGACGCCCATCGCCCACGCGAAGATCGTCCCGCTCGAGGCCGTGAGGAGATCACACGCGCGCTCGACATCGGCGGCGGGCACGCCGCAGGCGGCGAGCAGTGCCGCGCGGTCGATGCGTTCGACGTCGGCACGCACCCGGTCCCAGCCCGTGACGTGCGTCGCGAGGAACGCGTCGTCGAGCGCGCCTCGGTCGACGACGCCCGCCAGCAGCAGCTTCAGGAGCGCGATGTCGCCGCCGACGTGCGGCTGCAGGTAGAGGTCCGCGACCTCCGAGCCGAACAGCATGCTGCGCCAGTCCGACGGCACGCGGAAGCGCACCAGACCGAGCTCGCGCAGCGGATTGATCACGATCACGTGGCCGCCGCGCCGGCGCAGCTCGACGAGCTTGGTGATCAGGCGCGGGTGGTTCGAGGCGGGGTTGGCACCGATCACCACCGCGAGGTCGGCGTGGTCGAGGTCCTCGAGCGAAACGGTCGCGGTGCTCGACCCGATCGCGCGCTGCAGGGCCACGCCCGAGGCCTGGTGGCAGTAGTACGAGCAGTTGTTGACGTTGTTCGTGCCGAACACGCGCGCCAAGCACTGCAGGAGGAAGCCCGCCTCGTTGCTGCTCCGTCCCGACGCGTAGAAGAACACGCGCTCGGGTGACGCCGCGTGCAGGGCGCGTGCGGCGAGCGCGTGCGCCTCCGGCCAGGCGATGCGACGAAAGTGGCCGTCGCCCGCGCGCCACACCACCGGGAAGCCCAGCCTCCCCGCATTCTCGAGCTCGCGCGGCGTCAGGTGCTCGAGGTCGGCCACGGTGTGGCGGCGGAAGAAGTCCTCGGGGATCGGGGGCTGCATGTCCGCGGCCTGTGCCTGCACCGACTTCTTGCAGACCTCGGGGAAGCTGCCGCGCTCGTTGCGCATGCCGCCCCGGGCGCCACCCATGCCGACCGCGCAGGTCTTGCAGGCGTTGTGCGTCGACATGCGTCGCGTGAGGCGGATGATCCCGCCGGCCTCGCGCGCCTTCGCGAGCGTGTAGCGGACCGCGGCGAGCCCACCGCCCGCCCGAAGCTGCTTCCCCATCCTTCCGCCTCTCCCGCCGCGCCCGCGGATTGTCAATCGGGGGCAACACCGGAGGCAACACCGGAAGCAACACCGGCCAGCCGGCGATCGGGGCGCAGGGCGCGCCGGACGTTCGGGCCCGCGCGGCTCACGGAGCGGGCCGCTGCGGTGATTGCGGCGGGAATGCAGGACGTGGGCCGGGATTGCGCCTTGACAGCGGCTCGACCACGCGGGCACTGTGTCGGCCGCGTTACGACTGCGTGACCGATGAATGAACGACCGCGCGACGGATGCGCGCGGCGCCGGCAGAAGGACCCCTACTCATGAGAGACCCCCGCTCCCGCCGTGCAGTCTGGACCACGCTCGCAGGCGCCGTCGTCTTCCTGGTCGCGACCCCGGCGCTCGCCGAGCTGAGCCCCGCGCAGGTGAGCTGCCAGCGCGAGGTCGGACGGCAGGGCAGGGCGTACTTCCGGACGGTCACGCGAGCGCTGCGGCGCTGCAAGGACCTCGTCGCGCGCGGTGCCCTGCTGCCGGCGACCGACTGCGCGCTCGAGCCCGCGACCGCGAGCAAGATCGCGCGCGCCGCGAGCCAGCTCGGCACCGGCTTCGCCCGGCGCTGCAGCGACGCGGTGGTCGCCGACCTGGTGTTCGGCGACGGCTGCTACGGCAGCACGACGGTCGCGGGCCTCGCCAGCTGCCAGACCGAGGTCCACCTCGACCAGGCCGAGCGCCTGGTCGGAACGCTCTTCGACGCATCGGGGCCGGTGATCGGGGCGGCGCGCAGCTGCCAGAAGAATGCCGCGCTGCAGGCGACCAACTTCGCCTTCAAGCGCCACGACCTGCTGCGCGTCTGCAAGGACGACGTCGCCAGGGGCAAGCTCGCCGCCGACACCGACTGCGAGGCCGCGACCGCGACCAAGCTGCAGAAGGCGCGCACCGCGGCCGCCGGCAAGATCGGCAACTTCTGCGCCGACGCGACCGTCGCCGCACTCGACTTCGGCAAGCCGTGCGCGAGCGTGACCACGAGCAACCACCTCGTCGGCTGCCTGCTCGGCAGCTACGAGGACGGGATCGACCGCATCCTGGTCACCGAGTACGGGCGCGGGCCGGGTGGTACGGCCCTCGTCAAGCAGGTCACCGACCAGTCGAACGAGTGCGTCGAGGGGCCGCTGAGCCGCTGCCGGAACGGCGACTACCTGCTCGCCAACGACAGGATCCGCGTCGTCGTGCAGAGCATCCAGCGCAACATCCTGAACGTCGGCCAGTACGGCGGGCAGATCATCGACGCCGACCTGGTGCGCGCGCCGGGCGATCCCGACCGCGACAACTTCGAGGAGTGGGCGTCGGCGATCAACATCGAGAACGCGGCGCACTACACCGATCTCACCATCATCAACGACGGTAGCGACGGGCAGGCGGCGATCCTGCGCGCGACCGGCGTCGACGACCTGCTCGACTTCGTGAACCCGAGCTCGGTGGTCGCCGACTTCGGCTTCCCGTTCCCGGCGGCGGCGAACGACACGGACCTGCCGGTCGAGATCCAGACCGATTACATCCTCGAGCCTGGCCGCAACTGGGTGCGCGTCGAGACGACGGTGCAGAACGTGAGCGGCGCGCCGTTCAGCATCTTCTTCGGCGAGTACCTGGGCGGTTCCGGTCAGATCGAGACCTTCCAGTCGGGCTACGGCTTCGGCGAGCCGCTGGTCGGAACGACGTGCCCGGCGAGCGCGGCGAACCCGTGCAACGTGATCGCCTACGCCGCCTTCGGCGAGGCGACGGGGCTGTCGTACGGCTACGTGCACGACGTCCCGGGCTCGTCGTCGTTCTCCACCGCGGGCGTGACCATCCCGCTCCTCGGTGCGGAGACGGTGCTGGCGCTGATCGGCGCCGCCTCGCAGAACTTCCCGCTCGCGGCGATGGGCAACCCCGGCGACAGCGTCACCTTCACGCGTCACTTCGTCGTCGGCGACGGCTCGGTCTCGTCGATCGTCGACGCCCGCAACCAGTTCCAGTACCTCGGCGCCGGGACGGTCGAGGGCACGGTGCTCGTCGGCGGCTCCCCGGTGGAAGGCGTGCGCGTCTCGGTCCTCGGCGTGACTGCCCAGGGACCGGGCATCGGGCTCGGCGCGCCGCTGAGCCGCAACGTCCTCACGCAAGCGGTGACCGACGCCGCCGGCAAGTACAGGCTCACCGTTCCCGGCGGCAGCTACAACGTCGTCGCCGGCCTCGATGGGACGCCGTATCAGGGCGGGGGCTCGAGCCCCGCGTTGAATCCGGTATCGGTGGTGCCCTACCAGACCGCGACGGTCGACCTGGCGCTACCCGGAACGGGCGCGCTCGACGTGACGGTCACGGACGAGAACGGCGACCCGATCTCGGCCAAGGCCTCGGTGGTCGGATTCGACCCGAGCCCCGGCTTCGCCAACACACAGAGCGTTCTCGGGCTGATCAACAACCGAACCGGCGTCCTGCGCGACGTGGGCGAGGACTCGCCGCCGTTCGGTCTCGCCCAGGTCGCCTTCCTCGGCCCCGACGGCCAGTCGGGCCCGGTACCGCTCGAGCCCGGCAGCTATCAGGTGGTCGTGTCGCGGGGACCGGAGTACTCGATCGCGGCCTCGAACGTCACCATCGTCGCCGGCGCGACGACCCCGGTCAGCCTGCAGATCGCGCGCGTCGTCGACTCGACCGGCTTCATCTCGGGCGACTTCCACGTGCACTCGATCGACAGCCCGGACAGCAAGGTGAGCAAGGTCGAGCGCGTGGTGTCCATGCTGGCGGAAGGCGTCGACTTCTTCACGCCGTCGGATCACGAGTCCCGGCAGGACTTCAACCCGACCATCGCCTCGCTCGGCGCGGCCGGGTTGATCTCAGTCGCCCCCAGCGGCGAGATCACGACCTTCGACTACGGCCACTTCAACGCGTGGCCGATGACGATCGACCCGAGCAAGGTGAACGGCGGCAGCGTGGACCACGGCGGAGCGGCGCCCGACGGTCAGGACTTCCCCTCGTACGGGAACTATAGCTTGACGCCCGCGCAGATCATCGCCGCGGCGCACGCCGATCCCGGCCAGGACACGGTGCAGATCAACCACATCTACAGCTTCTTCGGCCTCGGCGGGAATTCGGGCCTGGCGATCGACACCGGCCTCACCCCGCCGCAGTCGGCGATCCCGGCCTCGGTGCGGCGTCTCGATCCGTCGGTGACGAACTTCTTCACCGACACCTTCGACGCGCTCGAGATCTGGATCGAGTCGAGCCGCTCCAACGTCGTCGAGAACTTCTACGGCCGGAACCTGGGCGACTGGTTCAACCTCATGAACCAGGGGATCGTGCGAACCGCCGTGGCCAACTCGGACACCCACCGCCGCATCAACACGCAGTCGGGCGGGCCGCGGACCTACGTCGCGTCGCCCACCGACGCGCCGGGTGCGCTCGGCGGGATCGCCGACACGCTGTCGACCAACGTCAACGCCGGTCGCGCAACCGGCAGCAACGCCCCGCTGCTGCGCTTCACCAGCTCGGCGACGTCGACCGGGCAGGTGGGCGGTCTCGAGCTCGGCCTGCCGACGCTGATCGCGACGAACGACGGCAACGTCGACGTGACGGTCGAGATCCAGACCCCGGTCTGGGCGGAGGTGGACCGCGTCGAGTTCTACGTCAACTCGGCGACCACCAAGTCGGTGACGCAGCGCCAGTCGGGCGTCGGCATGGTCGACGTGACCGCGTACGCGGTCACACCGGACTTCGTGCTCACCGAGGGCGTCGACTTCACGCTCTCGAGCGTGCACGTGGTGCCGTCGATCCCGGAGGCCTGGCGCCTCGAGGGCAACGCGACCCTGAGCTTGACGGGCCTGACCGACGACGTCTGGGTCGTCGCCGTCGTGCGCGGCACCGACGGCGTGTCGCGGCCGCTGTTCCCGGTCGTCCCGAACGACCTGCGGACCACCGGCAACACCACGCTCGCCAACCTCACCGACGGCAACCTGGGTGAGAACGGCATCATGGCGATGGCGTTCACCAACCCGCTGTTCGTCGACGTGGACGGCGGCGGCTGGACGGCGCCCGGAGTCCAGATCAACCCATGAGATCCCGCTGGCGTACGGCGCCCGCCGCGGTCGCGCTCGCGATCGTGGCCGGCGCCGTCGCGGGGGCGGCTGCGGCGCCGTCGCGTGCGACGGCCCCCGAGCGTCTGCAGAAGCTGCTCGCCGGCTCGCGTCTGGTCGTGGCGGGGCGCGTCGCCGACGTCGCGACGTTCGACGACGGGAAGCTCGCGGTCGTGACCATCGCGGTCGCGCAGACCGTCAAGGGGGACGATCCCGCGGGACCGGTCCGGGTGATCGAGCTGCGCAGCCTTCCCTCCGTACCGCCGCTCTTCTCGACCGGCGACGAGGTGCTCGCCTTTCTCGGTCCGGCACCGACGTCGTCGTACCTTCGCGCGCACGTTCCGGCCGGGACCTACTGGCAGGCGACCGGCGCGACGGACGGCGTGATCGCGGCCGCCGACGTGGCCTCGGTCGAGCAGGCGGCCGCGCTGGTGGGGCGGGTCGCCGAGGCGAGCCGGAAGCCCGAGACCGATCCCGCGCAGCGCCGAGCGGTAGAACGGGCGCTGGTGTTCGACGCGCTCGTCGCGCGTCACGCGCGCGTCGTCGAGGACGGGATCGCGGGTCTCGGCGTGCTGAAGCCGTTGCTGCCGCTGTCCGATCAGGAGCGCGCGGTCCTCGCCGGCGCCATCGCGCGTGACGATCTGCCGGCGCGGGTCCGGGCGCGTCTGTTCGCCGCGGTGGCGAGCGCCGGCGTCGCGGACATGGTCCCCGCGTTGCGCGCGGTGCGCTCGCGCGACGCGTCGGTCGACGCCGCCGCCTGGCAGGCTCTGCGAGCGCTCGGGGCGCCGCCGGATACCGACGAGATCGCAGCGCGGCTCGCGAGCGACGATCCCGGCGTGCGCGCGGCGGCAGCGCGCGAGCTGCTCGCGCGCGACCTCCCGGGCGAGCTCGACCGGGCCGGCGCGCTGGCGCTGAGCGATCCCGACGAGAAGGTGCGGATCGCGGTGATCGACGCCCTCGGCGCGAGCCGCGACGCGACCGTCCTGGTGGTGCTCGAGAAGGCCTACGTGGTGCCGGAGACTCCGGTCGCACAGGCAGCCGGACGGGCGATCTTCGCGGTCGGCGGGCGGTCGGCGGCCGAGAGCTTCGCACGCCTCGCGTTCACCGCGCCGCCCGCGACGCAGCGCCACGCGGTGACGATGCTGCGCGCGACCGGCGTCGCCGATGACGATCCTCTGCTGGTGCGGATCCGCAACGAGCATCCCGAGGCCGAGGTGCGGGAGGTGGCCTCGCATGGCCTGCCGATGCACGAGCACTGAGAGCCGGTACGCGCGTCGCGCCGCGGCGGCGCTGCTGGCGCTCGCGACGCTGCTCCTCGCGCTGCTCCCGGACGGGGTGCGCGCGCACGAGCCGTCGCGCATGCGGACGCGCGAGATCGTGCGCCTCGCCGGCTGGTTCGCGCCGCCGCCCGACGGTACGGCCGCGGTGCGCACGGTGAAGATCCGCGCGCAGGGCAAGGAGCGCACGCTGCACGCGACGGCCTGGGAAGTGTACGCTCTGGTGGCCGACCAGCAGGAGCAGGTCGCCACGGCGCCGGACGACGTGAGCCTGCAGGGCTCGCGTGCCGACCTGGGAGCGGTCGCGGGCGCGCGTCCGGAGCAGCGCGTGTCGCTCCTGGCCGAGCGCCGCCCCGGCACGGCCGAGCTCTTCCTGCTCTCCGTCGAGCTCTGCCCGGCACGCTGACGGAGGCACGCGCGTCGCGAGGTGCCCTTCTCGGCGGTGAACGTCGGCGGGGCCTTGCTCAGCCGGCCGTGCGACGGCAAGACTGACGACGTGCCCGCAACGAACGCCAGAGTGCTCGCCGCCTGCGCCGTGGTCGTGATGCTCGCTCTGGTGATCGGTGGCGCGCACGCCGGACCGGCCGTCGTGGCCGAAGCGTCGGACGCGTCTCCGGCGGGCGTCGCCCCGCCGCCTGCGGCGCCCGACGGTAAGAGCGATCTCGCCACCGCCGCGAGCGGCGGCAGCGCGCCGCAGAGCACGCTCCAGACCGCCCCTCGAGCGGCGCTCGAGACCGCGCCCGCCGAGCCGGAGCTCGAGCTGCACTACGACGTCTACTACTCGCTGCTGCGGCTGGTGACGATCGCGTCGCGCTCGCGCGTCGTGGAGAACGTCTACAGCCTGCAGTCGTCGATGGAGACGGTCGGGCTCCTCGGCACGCTCTTCCCGTGGACGTACCGCTCCGAGGTGCACGGGCGGATCGACGGCGAGCGGCTGCAGCCCGACGTGTTCAACAGCCACAGCGAGATCCGCGACCGCGTGCAGCAGGTGAGCCTGCGCTACGACGCAGCGGGGCCGCTCGTCGACGAGATCACGCCCTTCGACGCGGCGGTGCTGGGGCAGGGCGAGGACTACGTGCGCGACGAGGTGTCGCCCGAGATGCGCGCCGGCACGATCGATCCGCTCACCGAGATCGCGTCGGTGAGCCAGCAGCTCGCGCGCGGCCAGGGCTGCGCGGGGGTGCGCAGCGTGTTCGACGGGCTCCGGCGCTACGACGTGATCTACGAGGACCTCGGCGAGACCACGCTCGAGGGCTCGAGGTACGACGCGTACGAGGGGCGCGCACGGCAATGCCGCTCGCGCATCAAGCCGATCGCCGGCTTCTGGAAGCCGAAGGAGGACGAGGGGGAGTCGATCACCTCGATCACCGCCTGGATGATGCCGCCCGTGCCCGGCGCCGACCCCGTTCCCGTCCGGATCGCGGTCGAGGGTCGCCGTGGCACGCTGTCGATCCATCTGACCAAGGTCGGCGCCGCCACCTCCTGAGGCTTCGCGAGAGTCGGAAGGCGCGCTGGGTGCGACGCCGAGCTCGCGCCCGGCCGCTCGATCACCACATCGCGGGCGCGGCGATGCGGACGCCCGCGGCGACGAGCGCGCGCCGCACGGCGTGAGCGCGCGTCACCGCGCCCGGAGTGTCGCCGTGCAGGCAGAGCGTCTGCGCCGCGAGCTGCAGGACGACGCCGTCCAGCGAGCGCACGGTGCCGGTCGTCGCGAGGGTCACGGCGCGCGACGCGGCAGCCGCGACGTCCTCGATCGACGCGCCGGGCTCGGCGCGCGGCGCGAGCGTGCCGTCGGAGCGGTAGGCGCGGTCGACGAACGCCTCGCCGACCGCGACCAGCCCCGCGTCGCGCGCCGCCGCGAGCGAACACGACCCGGCCAGGCCGACGAGCTGCGCGCCCGGCGCGACGCGCGCCACCGCACGCGCGATCGCCGCGGCGATGGCCGGATCGGTGGCGGACAGGTTGTACAGCGCGCCGTGTGGCTTCACGTGTGCGAGCGCGGCGCCCTCGTCGCGTGCGATCGCCGCGAAGCGCGCCACCTGCTCCGCGACGAGCGTCGCGATCGCGCCCGGTTCGCGCGTGCTCACCTCGCGGCCGAACGTCGCGCGATCCGGATAGCCCGGGTGCGCGCCGACCGCGACCGCGTTCGCACGTGCGATGCGGATCGCAGTCCGCATGGTCTCCTCGTCGCCGGCGTGCGCGCCGCAGGCGACGTTAGCCGAGCTGACCAGGGGGATCAGGCCGGCGTCGTCGCAGCCCTCGCCGACGTCGGCGTTGAGGTCGATGCACCGCGTCCCCGCGTCGCGGTTCATGCGCGGCCCCTCGCGGGCAGCGCGGCGACGCGCGCGTCGAGCAGAGCGAGCGCCTCGTCGAGCGTCACCACGGCGAAGCGTACGACGTCGCCGGGGCGCAGGAGCGCCAGGCGACCGACGTCGGCGGCCGCCAGCAGCGCGGGCTTCGCGTAGCCGCCGGTGACCGGGCGGTCCGGACCGAGCACGATCGGACGTCCGTCGGGCGGCACCTGGATGGCACCGAGGGTCGTGCCCTCGGGGTCGATCCCGGCGACGCCGCACAGCGCCGCCGGCGGATCGCCTTCGGCCGGTGCGAGGCGTACCCCCGTGCGGTCGGAGTCGTTCTGGACGCGCCACGCGGTCGCGCAGAGCGCCCGCAGCACCTCGGCCGGGAAGCCTGCGTGCTGCGGCCCGGGCAGCAAGCGCAGGACGTGCGGCATGCACGCCGCCGGCGGCACCGGCTCGTGCCACACGGCCCGCGGCGGCGCTCCGGTCCAGGGCCACGCCGCTCCGACCGGCAGGAGGTCGCCGCGCTCGAGCGCACGGCCGGCGAGCCCGCCGAAGCCCGCGGCGAGCGCGGTCGAGCGGCTGCCCGCGACCGGCGGCACGTCGATGCCGCCCGCGACCGCAAGCCACGCGCGCGCGCCGTCGCGCGCGAAGCCGAGGCGGAGCAGATCGCCGGGCGCGCAGGCGACCGCGCTGCCGACCCGCACCGGCGCGCTCGCGGCACCGTGCACCAGGCGCGCCGAGCAGTCCGCGCCGACCACCGCCACGTGCAGCGACTCGTCGCCGGCGTTCTCGAGCGTCGGACCCCCGAGCGTCACCTCGAGGCCCGCGTCGCCGTCGCGATTGCCGACCAGACGGTTCGCCGCGGCCAGCGCCAGCGGATCGAACGCGCCGCCCGCAGGAATGCCCCAGCGCGCGACCATGCGACGCCCGAGGTCCTCGACGGTCGTCCGTGGCCCGGGCACGAGCACGCGCAGCGCCCTCATCGCGGCTCGAAGCGGACCGCGTCGCCCGGCTGCAGCAGCGCGGGCGGCTCGGCCGTCGGATCGAACGTCACGACGTCGGTGTGTCCGAGCAGGTTCCAGCCGCCGGGCGTCGCGAAGGGATAGATGCCGGTCCACGCGCCACCGATCGCGACGCTACCGGCGGGAATGCGCGCCCGCGGAGCGGGACGTCGCGGCAGGTGCAGCTCGGGGGGAAGGCCGGAGAGGTAGGCGAAGCCCGGCTGGAAGCCCACGAAGGCGACGCGGTAGCGTCCCGCGGCGTGCCGCTCGATCACCTCCGCGACCGTGTACCCAGCGCGCTCTGCCATCTCGCGCAGGTCGTCGCCGTCGTAGACCACCGGGATGCGGTGGACGCGTCCCGGCACCACGGGGGCGGCGTCCGGTGCCGCGGCACGCGCGTCCCGCTCGACGTCGCGCAGGATGGTCGGGGCGAGCGGCGTGCCCGGTTCGAGCACGACGAGCAAGGTCGAGGCGCCCGGTACGATCTCGCGCACGGCGGGCAGGGCGTGCGCCCGCAGGCGGTCGTTCGCGAGCAGCACCTGCGCGCTGCCGCCGAGCTCGAGCAGCCAGGCGGCCTCGCCGACGCGCACCATCGGACGGTCGGCTAGCGCGTCACCGGCAGGCCGGCCTCGTTCCACGCCCGCCAGCCGCCGGCCACCGAGGCGACGTTCGTGTAGCCCATGCGCTGCAGGTTGTCGGCAGCGAGCGCCGAGCGGTAGCCGCCGCCGCAGTAGAGCAGGAGGCGAGTCTCCTTGTCGGGCACGCGCTGCTCGACGTCGCGCTCGATGATGCCCTTGCCGAGGTGGATGGCCCCGGCGGCGTGGCCCGCGGCCCACTCGCTCTCCTCGCGCACGTCGACCAGCAGCACCGTGGAGTCGTTCGCCTCGCGCGCGGCGTCGACGACGCTCACCTCCCGGACGCGCGCGCGTGCCTCGTCACACAGCTTCTCGAACCCCGGAGAGTGCTTCGCGGCCATGCTGCCGGTCTAGCCGACGCGGGCGGGCGCGCAAAGGCGTGCGTGCCCGCCCCCCGTCTTCAGAGCTTCATCCAGACGGTCTTGATCTGGGTGTAGAGATCGAGCGAGTAGCTGCCGAGCTCGCGGCCGTAGCCGCTCTGCTTGTAGCCGCCGAACGGCGCCGACGCGCCGAAGACGTTGTAGCAGTTGACCCACACCGTCCCGGCGCGCAGCGCGCGCGCCACGCGGTGCGCCTTGCTGACGTCCTTCGTCCAGATGCCGGCCGCGAGCCCGTAGAAGGTGTTGTTGCCCTGCAGGACGGCGTCGTTCTCGTCCTTGAACGGGATCACCGAGACCACCGGCCCGAAGATCTCCTCCTGCGCGATGCGCATGTCGTTGTGGACGCCGGTGAACACCGTCGGCTTGACGAAGTAGCCGCCCTCGAGGCCCTGCGCGGTGTTGCGCTCGCCGCCGGTGAGGGTCCTCGCGCCCTCCTTCTTGCCGATCTCCAGATACCCGGTGACCCGCTCGAGCTGCTCCTTGCTGACCAGCGGGCCGATCTTCGTCGCGGGGTCGATTCCGGGGCCCTGCTGGATGCCGCTCGCGTGCTTCGCCAGCGTGTCGGCGAACTCGTCGTGCAGCTTCTGCTCGACGAAGAGTCGCGTGCCCGCACAGCACACCTGTCCCTGGTTGAAGAACACGCCCATCAGCGCGCCCTGCACCGCGTCCTCGACGCTCGCGTCGGCGAACACGATGTTCGGCGACTTCCCGCCGAGCTCGAGCGACACGCGCTTCAGCGTGCCCGCCGTGTCGCGGTGGATCTCCTTGCCGACCTCGGTCGAGCCGGTGAAGGCGATCTTGTCGACCAGCGGGTGCTTGACGAGCGCACCGCCGGCGGTCGGGCCGAAGCCGGGGACGATGTTGACCACGCCGTCGGGCAGCCCGGCCTCCTGCAGGATCTCGCCGAGGCGCAGCGCGGTGAGCGGCGTCTGCTCGGCGGGCTTCAGCACCACGGTGTTGCCGCAGGCGAGGGCCGGGCCGAGCTTCCACGCCGCCATCAGCATCGGGAAGTTCCACGGGATGATCTGCCCGCAGACGCCGACCGGCTCGCGCAGCGTGAAGTTGAAGAACGCCGGGTCCGACGGGATGGTCTGTCCGTACGCCTTGTCGACCCAGCCTGCGTAGTAGCGGAACGTGTTCGCCGACGACGCGACGTCGACGTTGAGGCTCTCGCCGATCGACTTTCCGTTGTCGAGCGTCTCGAGCTCCGCGAGCTCCTGCGCGTGCTTCTCGATCAGCTCGGCGACGCGCAGCAGCAGCTTGACGCGGTCGCCGGGGGTCGTACGCGACCACGGCCCGTCGTCGAAGGCGCGGCGCGCGGCGCGCACCGCGCGCTCGACGTCCTCGGCGTCGCCCTCGGCGACGTGGGCGAGCGTCTCGCCGGTGGCGGGGTTCACGGTCTCGAACGTCTTGCCCGACGCCGCCGCGACCCACTCGCCGTCGATCAGCATCTTGCGGAACGGTGCGCGGACGAAGTCCTGCACGGCCGGATTGAGAGCGGGCGCTGCTGCCATCGTCGTTCCCTCCGTCGTCTTGGCGGTCTGCGGCCGACGCTAGTGCCGTCCGCGAGCGGCGTCAACGGCGCCCGGCGGCGCGGTCCGCGGCTCGCATGCGAGCAGGAACGTCCCCCGGGCGACGCCGATCCGCTTTGCGCGCGCCGAGCCGGCGTGGCAGCACCAGGCGATGGCTCGCGATCACGAAGGCGCCACCGCGTGAGCGCGGACCACACCAGCAGCGCCGACCTCGTCATGCCCCGCTCGGACGAGCCGCCCGACTTCCGCCGCCAGGCGAGTGGCTACGCGCGCTTCCGGCGCGACTACTCGGGCGCGCTCTACGAAGCGATCGCGGACCTCGTGGGGGCGCCGGACGGGCGCCGCGCGCTCGACCTCGGCTGTGGCACGGGTTTCGTCACCGGCTCGCTTCGCGCGCGCGGCTGGCGCGTCGTCGGGGCCGACTTCTCCGCGCCGATGCTCGCCGAGGCGCGCGGATTCCTCGCCCCGCCGGCGCTGTTGATCCGCTCCCGCGCCGAGGCGCTCGCGCTGCCGGATGCGAGCGTCGCGCTGGTGACGTGCGGCACCGCGTTCCACTGGTTCGCGCCGCGCCCGGCGCTCGACGAGGTGACCCGGGTGCTCGTGCCTGGCGGTGTGGTGGCGCTGTTCTGGCGCTACCCGGCGGCCGACGCCCCCACGCCGCGGCTCATCCGCGAGGTGCTGGCGCGCTTCGGACCGCAGATCCCGGACCGGCAGGTTCTCGTTCACCCGCCGGAGCCGTTCCTCGCCTCGACGCTGCAGCCGGCGCCGCCGCGGATCCTGCGCAGCACGCTGCGTTACACGCCGGCCGAGTTCCACGGCTACGCCGCCAGCACCGAGCTGCTGCGCCGCTTCGCCGGCGAGCATCACGCGGCGTTTCTCGACGCGCTCCTCGAGGAGCTCGAGCGGCGCTTCCCGGGCGGCATCGAGGAGCCCAGCGAGGAGCACCTGTTTCTCGCGCGGCGGGGGTAGGCGGGCCCGGCGGGCAGGCCCGTGGTTGTCCGGCCGCGCCCCGATCGCTAGCGTCTCCCGGTCCGTTCCCCTGCTGCCATGCGACGACCGATCTCGTTTTCCGCCGACGGTGACGGCGGGTGCTACGGCTGTGGCCCGCGCAACCCTTCGGGGCTGCACCTCGCCTTCGTCGAGACCGACGCGGGGGTCGAGCTCGAGTACGCCGCTCCCGCCGACCTGCGGGGGGCCCCGGGGGTCGTGCACGGCGGCGTCCAGGCGACGCTGCTCGACGAAGCGATGTGCATGACGGCGTTCGCCAAGGGCGGAGCTCCGGTGGTGACCGGCGAGCTGACGGTGCGTTACAGCAGCGCAGTGCCGACCGAGACCCCGCTGATCGTCGCGGCGCACATCACCGAGCGCCGCGGCAACAGCTACTTCATCACGGGGACGATCCGCCTCGCCGGGAGCGACGAGGCGCTGACGCGCGCGCAAGGACGTTTCTTCGCGGTCGCGCCGCACCCGGAGGAGCCGACGCCGTGATCCCGACGATCTTCCTCGTTGTGAGCCTGGTCGGAGCCTGGCTGACCTTCAACGCCTTCAACCCGATGCTCGCGCACCGCAGGCGCTCGATCATCAGCTTCTTCGCCGGCTGGCTCACCGCCGAGCTGGCGCTGCACCACGTCGCCTGGCAGCTCGCGGCGGCGATCGTGTTCGTCTGGCTGGGGGCGCTCGGCGCTTGGCCGGGAAAGGTCGCGCTCGCGATCTGCGCCGTGTCCTGGGTCGGACTCCTGTTCCTTTACCACCGGGCGAGCCAGGCCGAGGAGGTCGTCGCCCGTGCGCTCGTCGACGGGCTCGGAGAGGGCTTCGAGAGGCGCATCCTGCCGGAGTTCGCCGACCTCACCACCGGGGGCATCAACTGGCGGGAAATCGCGCTGCCGTTCCCGATGCGCGACCCGCGCGTCGAGCGGATCCGCGACATCCCGTACGCCGAGAACGGCACGCGACCGCTGAAGCTCGATCTCTACCGGCCCCGCGAGGCACCGCCGGGCCCGTCCGGCGACGTCGCGGGGGCGACCCGGCGGCCGCGACCGATCCTGCTGCAGATCCACGGTGGCGCCTGGATGGTCGGCAGCAAGAACGAGCAGGGCGTGCCGCTGATGCTGCGCATGGCCTCGCACGGCTGGCTGTGCGCCAGCATCGACTACCGCCTGAGCCCGCGCGCGACCTTCCCCGATCACATCGTCGACGTGAAGCGCGCGATCCGCTGGCTGAAGGAGCACGCGGTCGAGCACGGCGCCGATCCGGACTTCCTGGTCGTCACCGGAGGATCCGCCGGCGGACACCTCTCGTCGCTCGCCGCGCTGACGCCGAACGCGCCCGAGTTCCAGCCCGGCTTCGAGGACGCGGACACGACGGTGCAGGGCTGCGTGTCGTTCTACGGCGTGTACGACTTCACCAACCGCGACGGCGTCTACAGCCACGACGGCCTGAAGGGCCTGCTCGCGCGCTGGGTGATGAAGGCGCGCCTCGAGGAGGCGCGCGAGCGCTACGAGCAGGCGTCGCCGCGCTATCGCATCGGCCCGCACGCGCCGCCGTTCTTCCTCGTGCACGGCGACTACGACTCCCTGGTTCCGGTCGCGGAGGCGCGCGGCATGTACCGCGCGCTGCGCGAGGTGTCGCAGCAGCCGACCGCATACGCCGAGATCCCGGGCGCGCAGCACGCGTTCGAGATCTTCCCGTCGCTGCGCAGCGCGCTCGCGATCGACGGCGTCGAGCGCTTCCTCTTCCTCGTCTACAGCGACCACCTGCGCCGCGTGGAGGGCCGGAGCGCGGCGGCGGCGCGGGGCGCGATCGAGGAGCCGGACCGCCGCGCGTCGTAGCAGCGCGGGTGGAAGCGGAGCCTCGCGCAGCGCGCCCGTCCGGTCCGGCCGCGTCCCGCGCGCGCAGAGGCGCCGCTTCGCCGTTCAGGCGGGTGGGGAAAAGAAGGCCTGGATCTCGGCGCGTAGCTCGTCGAGGTGGCTCTCGAAGAAGTGCCCGGTGCCGGCGATCACGCGCAGCGTGGCGTTCGGCACCGAGAGGCGTTCGAGCGCGTCCTTCAGGAGGGCGAGCGGGGCGAGGTCGTCGCGGTCGCCGTGCACGAAGAGCTTGCGCTTCGTGCAGCGAGCGAGGAACGTCAGGTCGTACTGTCCCGCGGGCGCGGCGATCGCGATCACGCGGTGCACGCGCTCGTCGGCGCAGCCGAGGCGCAGCGCGACGGCAGAGCCGAACGAGAAGCCGGCGGTCACCACCTCGCGGGCGTGCCGCTGCGCGTCGAGCAGAAAGTCGAGCGCCTCGCGCGCGTCGTCGGTCTCGCCGCGGCCCCCGTCGTGCGTCCCCGTGCTCTCGCCGACACCGCGGAAGTTGATCCGCAGCGTCTCGAAGCCCACCTCGTGCAGCGCGCGCGCGGTGTGGAACACGACGGGATTGTGCATCGTGCCGCCGTAGAGCGGATGCGGGTGGAGGACGAGCGCCACGCGCTCGGCGCGGTCCGTGGTCGGGCGGTAGATCGCCTCGAGCTGGCCGTGGCGGACGGGGATCGTCGTCTTGCCGGCGAACATGCGCACGAGGTTACACGCGCCGCGCGGTGAATCTAGGGACGCGCACGCGGCGCGCGCCGGATCGAGGCTCCCGTATCCGGTACGGGGCGAATCTCGGTAGGTCGCGGGCTTGTGTTTCGCGTCCCGCTCGGCGAGATCCGGGCAGGGGGAGCGACACATGCCGAATCTCTGGATCACCGGGCTCGACCGCGAGGAGGCGCGCGCCTTCAGCCGCCACGCCTCCGATCTCTTCGAGCGCGAGCTCGGGACGCCGCGCGCTTCGGTCTACGTGTACCAGCGCGACGCCGTGCTGTTCCGCGACGGCGAGGAGTCCGCGCCGCCGACGATCATCGAGGTGAGCTGGATCCGCCGCCCGCGCGAGCACTTCGCGAAGGCGGTCGCCGGGCTCACGCGCATCGTCAAGGAGGAGCTCCGACGCACCGGCTCGGTGCAGGTCGAGCTGCACGAGAAGTGGGACGACGCGGCGATCGACGGCGAGACCTGCGCCGACTGGGCGGCGCGCATGCGTAAATGACGAGGGGGCACGCGCCCCCCTCGCGCCGACGGCAAAGCCGGTCGGAACGTCGAGCGCCAGCGAGACGTCAAGGGGAAGCGTCGACCGACGCTTCCCCGAGCCTCGCTCCCCGCGCTCCCTGCGGTCGGCCGCTCGGCTTTGCCTTCGCAGAGGGGACGGAAGCGGGCCGAGGTTGCCGGGGCTCGAATCCCCTCGGACGCCTCACCGTGCCTGGTAGAGCGGGATCCACTTCTTGATCGTCCGCTCGACGAAGCCGTCCGCGCGCCAGCTGGCGAGCGACGCGTTGGCCGCCGCCCGCAGGGCGTCGTCCTGCGGCCGGAAGCCCCAGCCGAGCTGCTCCTGCGTGAGCAGCGGCCGGATGAGCGGCGCGAGCCGCCCCTCGTGCGCCGACGCGAACCAGGCGACCATCGGCGCGTCGGTGACGAACGCGTCGATGCGTCCCGGGACGAGGTCCGCGACCCCGTCCGAGTTGCTGAGATACGGGAAGATCTGTCCCGTGCGGTAGTTCTCGTTGACGTAGGTCTCGGCGGTGGTGCCGCGCGTGACGCCGATCCGCAGCGAGCCGCTCAGCGCCTCGGCCGGCGTGCGGTACTGATCGGCGAGGTTGGCGCGGATCAGCACCGAGAGCCCGGAGTCCATGTAGGGCTCGCTGAAGGTCACGCGCATGCTGCGCAGCCGCGTGATCGTCATGCCCGACATGATCATGTCGATGCGTCCGTCGAGCAGCGCGGGGATGAGCTCCGCCCAGGTGAGCGCCATCACGCGCAGCGGGCGGCGCAGGTCGGCGGCGAGGTGCATCGCGAAGTCGATCTCGATGCCGACCATCTGCATGCCCTGCTGCATCGCGAACGGCGGCGAGTCGAGCGTCACGCCGACGCGCAGCTCGGGGTTCTGAGGCGCCTGAGGTGGCGGCGGAGGCGGGGCTGGACGCGACGAGGCGCAGCCCGTGAGAAAGACCGCGAGCGCGAGCACGCCCAGCGAACGGCGCGTCCACGGCGTCCGTGCCTTGATCGACATCCACAGCCCCCCTTCGCGCACGCGGACGACCGCGCGCGAGACGCGCGCGCTACTGCTGCGCGCCCTTCTGATAACCCGCCGCGTAGCCCTTCTGGTAGGAGCTCTGCTTCGATTTCTCGTACTGGTCGTACGCGTAGCCGCCGATCAGGCCGGCGCCGGCACCCGCCGCGGCGCCGAGAGCGGCGTTGCCCGCGATCGCACCGATGACCGCACCGCCGGCGGCGCCCATGGCGCCGCCGCTCAGCGTGCGCTGCTGCGTGGTGGTCATGCCCGAGCAACCGATGCTCGTGGCCGCGAGGACGAGCGACGCGACGAACGCGCCGGTCCGCTTCATCGCCGAGCTCCGCATCAGCTTGCCTCCTTCGTGTCGCACGGGAAGCTCTCGATCAGGTAGCGCGTCAGCGCGTCGGCCGGCCGATCCTTCGCCCGAGCGGGGTCGGCCTTCACCCAGGCGATGAAGCGCTCCACCGCCTGCGTGCGGGTGGGCGGCGGATCGGGGAAGCAAACCACGGGCTTCGACTTGCCCGCCCCGAACAGCGCGAGGTGGTACTGGTAGGCCCCGACCAGGTAGCCGTGGCAGAAGGCGATCGAGGCGGTGTAGAGCGGGTCGCTCTCGGCGACGGTGCAGACGTCCACGACGTCCTGCGTGTCGACGATCAGGAAGTCTTCGGTCGCGACCGCGGAAGCCGAGCTCGGCCAGAGCCAGAGGCTCGCGGCCAGCAGAAGCAGCACCATTCGCATGCGACGTCCTCCTCGCTCCGCCGTGACGCCCGGGGCCGTCACGGGAACATGACCCAGGGGGTCGTTCCCTCCGCGACCGGGGCCGTACCCGGTGCGGACGGGCCGCTCCAGTCGGCGTCGGCCACCTGCCAGCCGCCGCCGAGGGCCCGGTAGAGGTCGACCACGATCAGCAGCTGGTCGCGCTGCGTGCGCGCGAGGTCGTTCTGCGCCGGGAACAGCAGCTGCTGTGCTTCGAGCACCTCGTAGTAGTTCGCGAGGCCCTGGTTGTAGCGCAGGAGCGAGAGCCGCACCGACTCCTGGTAGGCCTCGACCGTCTTCTGCTGCGCGACCCGCACCTCCTCGAGCTTCTCCTGGGTCACGAGCGTGGTCGAGACCTCGGAGAAGGCCGTGATCAGCGTCTGCTCCCACTCGAGCTTGGTCTGCTCCCAGAACGCAACCTGCGCGTAGTACTGCTCGAGGAGCTGCCCGCCGGTGAAGATCGGGCCGGAGATCGAGCCGATCAGGTTCCAGATGTTCGCGCTGCCCTTCACGACGTCGGACAGCTCGGTGCTCTGGCCGCCGTAGAGGCTGGTGAGGCCGATGCGCGGGAAGAAGCTCGCGACCGCGACTCCCACCTGTGCGTTCGCGCTGCGGATCGCCTCCTCGGCCTGGCGCACGTCGGGGCGGCGCTCGAGCAGCTCGGCCGGCAGGCCGGGGGGCGTCTGCGGCGGCATCGCCTGCTCGACCAGCGGCTTGCCGCGCGCGATCGGGCCGGGGTTGCGCCCGAGCAGGACGTTGAGCTGGTTCTCCTTGGCGACGATCTGCGCTTGCAGGTTCGGGATGTTCGCCTCGGTCTGGTAGAGGGCGCCGGCCGCGCGCTCGGTCTGCAGCTTCGAGCCGACGCCGCCCTCGAAGCGGCGGGTGAAGAGCTGCAGGGTATCGCGGAAGGACTGCGTCGTCTCGTAGGCGATCTCGAGCTCGCGATCGAGCTCGATGAGATCGAAGTACGCCTGCGCCACGGTGCTGACCAGGGTGAGCAGGACGCCGCGACGGAACTCCTCGCTCGCCAGCAGCTCGGCCTGCGCCGCCTCGGTCGCGCGCCGGATGCGGCCCCAGATGTCGATCTCCCACGCCAGGTTGAAGGCGCCGGAGAAGAGGTTGTAGGTCGAGTTGGGCAGGCCCGGGAAGACCAGCGCACGGTTGCGCGACGCGTTGCCCTGGTAGCCGATCTGCGGCAGCAGCGGTGCGCGTGCGACCCCGACCAGCGCGTTCGCCTGCTCGACGCGCGCGACGGCGACGCGCAGATCGTAGTTGCTCTGCACCGCCTCGGTGACGAGGCGCTGCAGCACGGGATCGGAGAACACCTCCCACCACGGCAGGTCGGCGAGCGACTCGGGCGCGGGCGTCTGCGTCTGGCCGTAGAAGTCCGCGGGCGGCGTGGACTCCGGCCGCACGTAGTTCGGTCCCACCGGACAACCCGAGAGCAGCAGCACCACACCGAGCGCGGCGGCCGCGAGCGGGAAGGGCAGCTTCGGGCGCGCGCTCATTCGTGGCTCCCGTGACCGCCGGCGGTGGTCGTCGTCGGACTCGGCGCGGTCGCATCGGGCGCGTGACCGTCGCCCCCGCCCGCGAGACGCTCCACCACGTAGAACGACAGCGGGACGATGAAGATGGCGATCAGCGACGCCGCGAGCATGCCGCTCATCACCGCGGTACCCATGATCTGGCGCGACACCGCACCGGCGCCGGTCGCGCGCACCAGCGGCACCACGCCGAGGATGAACGCGAACGCCGTCATCAGGATCGGCCGCAGGCGGAGCTTCGCGCCGGCGAGCGCCGCCTCGATCAGCGGCGTGCCCTTCTCGTACTCGTCCTTGCAGAACTCGACGATCAGGATCGCGTTCTTCGCGGTCAGACCGATCAGCATGACGAGACCGATCTGCGCGTAGACGTTGTTCACCATCTCACGCACGAACAGACCGAGGAACGCGCCGAAGACGGCGATCGGGATGCCGAGCAGCACGCTGAACGGCAGCGACCAGCTCTCGTACTGCGCCGCGAGGATCAGGAACACCATCAGCAACGAGAAGCCGAAGATCACCGCCGGAGAGACGCCCTGCGACGCGACCTGCTCCTGGAACGACATGCCCATGTAGTCGTAGCCCATGCCGTCGGGCATGGTCTCGGCGAAGACCTCTTCGAGCGCCTTCATGCCGTCACCCGAGCTGAAGCCGGGCTTGAGCGTCGCGTTGATCTGCGCGGCACGATGCTCGTTGAAGCGGATGGTGAACTCGGGACCGTAGATGCTCTCGATGTCCACCACCGCGTCGAGCGGAACCATCTCGCCCTTGCTGTTGCGGACGTAGAACTGGCCCATCTGCCGGGTGTCGGTGCGGAAGTCGCCCTCGGCCTGCACGTACACCTGCCAGACGCGGCCGAAGCGGTTGAAGTAGTTGACGAACACGCCGCCCATGAAGGCCTGCAGCGTCTTGTAGACGTCCGCGAGCTGTACCCCCTGCTTGAGAACCTTCTCGCGGTCCACCCGGGCGAACATCTGCGGCACGTTCGGTACGAAGGTCGTGAACAGCGACGCGATCTCGGGCCGCTTCGACGCCGCGGCCATGAACTTCTGCGTGTTCTCGGCGAGGAACGCGACGTCCTGCCCCGAGCGGTCCTCGAGCATGAAGGTGACGCCGCCCGACGTGCCGACTCCGGGAATCGCCGGCGGCGGGAACGCGAACGCCTGCGCCTCGGGCAGCTCGTACAGCCGCGCGTTCAGACGCCGCATGATGACGTCGGCGGTGAGCCCTTCGGGATCGCGCTCGCCCCACGGCTTGAGCGTCACGAAGTAGAAGCCGGCGTAGGTGATCTGCGTGCCGCTCAGGAGGCTGAAGCCGACCACGGTGTTGAAGGTCTGTACGCCCGGCGTTTCCTCGAGGATCTTCTCGATCATCTTGCAGGTCGCGTCGGTGCGCTGCAGCGATGCTGCCGGCGGCAGCTGCACGTTCATGTAGAAGTAGCCCTGGTCCTCGTCCGGAACGAAGCCGGTCGGGAGCTTCGATCCGAGCCACAGGCCGGCCACGGCCAGCACCGCGAGGAAGCCGAGTCCGAGCACCGGGTGCTTGATCAGGTGGTGGCACCAGTTCACGTAGCCGTCGGTCGCCTTGCCGAACCACTTGTTGAACCAGCGGAAGAAGGCGCCGAGCGGGCCGCGCGCCTCCTTCTTGGGTCGCAGGATCAGCGCCGCGAGCGCCGGGCTCAGGGTCAGGGCGTTGAACGCCGAGAACACCACCGACACCGCGATCGTCACCGCGAACTGCTGGTAGAGCCGTCCGGTGATGCCGGGGATGAACGCCGTCGGCACGAAGACCGCGACCAGGATGAGCGCGATCGCGATCACCGGCGCCGACACCTCGCGCATGGCCTTCAAGGTCGCCTCGGTCGGCGACAGCCCGTTCTCGATGTTGTGCTCCACCGCCTCGACGACGACGATCGCGTCGTCGACCACCAGGCCGATCGCGAGAACCAGGCCGAAGAGCGACAGCGTGTTGATCGAGAAGCCGAGCAGCGGGAAGACGGCGAAGGTGCCGACCAGCGACACCGGCACCGCGAGCAGCGGGATCAAGGTGGCGCGGAAGCCCTGCAGGAAGACGAACACGACGATGATGACGAGGATCAGCGCTTCGAACAGCGTCTTGACGATCTCGTCGATGCCCTCGGTCACGGCCTCCGTCGTGTCGAGCGAGACGACGTAGTCGAGGTCCTCGGGGAAGCTCTTCTTCGCCTTCTCCATCAGCGCTCGTGCCGCGTGCATGGTGTCGATCGCGTTCGAGCCGGCGAGCTGGTAGATCGCGACGATCGCGGCAGGCTTGCCGTTCAGCCGTCCGACCACGTTGTAGAGCTGTGCGCCGAGCTCGACCCGCGCGACGTCCTTCACGCGGATCATCGAGCCGTCCGGATTGGCGCGCACGATGACGCCCTCGAATTCCTCGGCCGATTGGAGACGGCCCTGCGCACGCACCGTGTAGGTGAACTCCTGTCCCGGCGGCACCGGCTCGGCGCCGACCGAGCCCGCGGGGTTCACGGTGTTCTGCTGCTTGATCGCCTCGAGGATCTCGGTGACCGTCACGCCGAGCTTGGCGAGCGTGTCGGGGTTCACCCACATGCGCATCGCGTACTGGCCGGCGCCGAAGATCTGCACCTGGCCGACGCCCGGCACGCGGGTCATCGGGTCGTTGATGTTGATGTAGGCGTAGTTGGTCAAGAAGAGCGCGTCGTAGGTGCCCTTGGGCGAGTAGAGCGAGAACAGCGCGAGCGGTGCGGTCGTCGACTGCTTGATGGTGACGCCGTACTGCTGCACGTCGAACGGCAGCTGCGACTGCGCCTGGCCGTAGCGCATCTGAGCCAGGATCTGGTCGGTGTTGATGTTGGTCCCGACCTCGAAGTCGACGCGCAACGTCATGGTGCCGTTGTTCGCGTTGATCGAGTACATGTAGATCGAGTCGGTGACGCCCGACATCTGCTGCTCGATCGGCGTCGCGACCGACTGCTCGATGGTGAGCGCGTCGGCGCCGGTGTAGGTCGCGGAGAGCTGCACCTCGGGCGGCGCGATGTCGGGGAACTGCGCGATCGGCAGCTGCACCATGGCGACCGCGCCGACGATGGTCATCACGATCGCGATGACCATGGCCACGATGGGCCGGCGGACGAAGAATGCCGACATCGATCAGCTCGCCGCGGGGGCCGCTGGAGACGGGGCCGGCGGAGCCTGCTTCGCGTTGACGGTGATCCCGTCGCGCACCTTCTGCACGCCCTCGACCACGACGTTCTCGCCGGCCTCGAGGCCCTTGGTGATCACCCAGTCGCTGCCGGTACGCGGGCCGGGCACGACCTCGCGGACGCTGACCTTGTCCTCCTGCACGACGTAGACCTTGAAGGTCCCCTGCAGGTCGACCACCGCGCGCTGCGGGATCACCAGCGCGCCCTTGGCGACGTCGGTGGCGGCGCGAACTTTGGCGTAGCCACCCGGCCGCAGCAGGTTCTCCGTGTTCGGGAAGAGCGCCTGCACGAGCAGCGTGCCCGTGCGCTCGTCGACCTGTCGATTGACGGCGTAGAAGTGCCCCTGGTGCGGGTAGAGCTCGCCGTTGGCCAGGATCACCTCGAGCTTCGGCGCGTCCGGGTCGTGCTTGCCGGTCTCCGAGGTACGGTTGATCGCCTTCGAGAAGCGCAGGTACTCCTGCTCGCTGATCGGGAACTGGACCTTGATCGGATCCACCGTCGAGACCGTGGTGAGCACGGTGGTCGTGCCGACGAGGTCGCCGATCTGGGCCTGGTTGATGCCGGCGATGCCGTCGATCGGCGCGTTGACCTTGGTCCAGTCGAGGTTGAGCTTCGCCTGCTCGACGTTCGCCTGCGCCTGGAACACGGCCGCCTTGTTGGCCTCGTTCTGCTGGACGGCGTTGTCGAGCTCCTCCTGGCTGACCGCACCTTCCTTGGCGAGCGGGCGGTAGCGCGCGACGTCGAGCTCGGTCTTCTTGAGTATCGCCTTCGCGCTCTCGAGCTGTCCGATCGCCTGATCGAGCGCCGCCTTGAACTGGCGCGGGTCGATCTGGAACATCAGCTGGCCCGCCTTCACCACGCCGCCGTTCAGGTAGTCCTGCGTCAGCAGATAACCCTGCACCTTGGGGCGGATCTCGGCATTGACGTAGCCCTCGATGGTGCCGACCCACGAGGAGTAGAGCGGCACGTCACGCTGCACGACCGGCGCCACCAGGACGTCCGGCGGCGGCATCTTCGGCGGCTCCGGCTTGCTGCAACCCGTGCCGATCGCGACCAGGGCCGCGAGCGTCACGCTGGCGAGCGCGGCCCCGACCGGGACGCCGTTCGCCCACTTGCGGTTCTGCCTTGTCATGAACTCCACCCCTCGCCACCCCGAGCTGGCGAGCAGCTACCACATGCAGGCGGGCCGCGAGACCCGCGCGCGTCGATCGGGGAGACCTTTTGGCGCGAAATGGCCAGCTCTTGCAAGGTGCGCGCGCGCCGATCGCGCTCGATCGCCGGAGCTTCTCGCGGGCTTCACGGCACCTGCGCACGCCCGCCGGCCGCGAGCTCGTCCACCGCATCGGCGAGCGACGCGAAGCGGTCCAGCCGGTCGACGCGGCTCTCGAGACCGTCGGCGCGCAGCAGGCGCGCGGTCTCGCCGGATGCCCCGACGACCCGGAACGCGTGGCCGCGCGCGGCGAGCTCGTCGGCGAGGCTCGCCAGCATGCGCGCGCCGGCGAGGTCGACGTGCGGCGATGACGACAGATCGCAGACCACGAAGTGTAGGCCCGGCGTTCGGGCAGCGAGGTCGACCACCGTCGCCAGGACGTGATCGGCGTTGAAGTACAGGAGCGATGCCTCCACGCGCACCGCGAGCACGCCCGGAACGGGCTCTGCGTCGGGATGCCGGGCCACGTCGGCGAGTCGCCGGGTACCCGGCAGCCGTCCCAGAACCCCGACGTGCGGGAACGCGGCGCGGCGCAGCAGCATCAGGATCGACGCGACGGCGGCGAGCAGGATGCCCTTCAGGATGCCGAGCGCGAGGACGCCCGCGAACGACCCCAGAGCGACCCAGAGCTCGAAGCGGCTGACCCGCCAGAGCCGCGCGATGCCGCGCAGGTCGACGAGGCCGCGCACGGCGACCAGGACGATCGCCGCGAGCACCGCCTTCGGCAGGCTGCGCACCAGGTCGGTCAGGAAGAGCAGGCACAGGGCCAACGTCAGCGAGGCAAAGAGCAGCGCCGCCGGGCTCCGCGCGCCGGCCTTCTCGTTGACCGCGGACTGCGACAGACCGCCGGCGACCGGGTAGCCGCCGCCGAGCCCGGCGAAGAGGTTCGCGGCGCCGAGCCCGAGGAGCTCCTGGCGCGCGTCGACGACGTCGCCGTGCTTCGCGGCGAGCGCCCGCGCCGCCGACACGCCCTCGATGTAGGCGAGCAGCAGGCAGGCGAGGGCGAGCGGGAAGATGCCGTCGACGTCGCGCGCCCGGATCACCGGCACGGCGAGCGCCGGCAGGCCGCTCGGCACGCTGCCGACCAGTACGAGACCTGCGTCGCCGAGCGGCGTCAGGCCGACCGCGGCGATCGCCAGCACGACCACGCCGAGCGCGACCGGACGTCCGGGAAGCCGGCGCTCTCCCGCGACCAGCAGCGCGACCGCGAGCAGCGCGACGCACGTCGTGGCGACGCTCGCGTCGCCGAGCTGACCCGCCACCGAGGCGATGCGGCCGGCGAACGAGTCGCCGCCGCCGGGCACCCCGAAGAACGCGGCGAGCTGGGTCGAGGCGATGGTGAGGGCGGCACCCGCCTTGAAGCCGAGCAGATTGGTCTCGCTGATGAAGCTCGTCAGGCTGCTCGCACGCAGCAGCCACGCGACGGCGCTCATGGCGGCGACGACGAAGCTCGCCAGCACCGCGATCTGCGCGAAGCGTTCGGAGTCGGTGCCGGCCATCGCTGCGATCGTCGCGCCGACCATCAGCGAGATCGCCGACGTCGGTCCGACCGCGAGGTAGCGCGAGGATCCGAAGAGCGCGTAGCCGATCCCGCCCAGCAGGTAGCCGTAGATCCCGACCACCGGCGGCAGCCCCGCGAGCGTTGCGTAGGCCAGCGAGACCGGAATCGCGTACGCGGCGAGCGTGACGCCGGCGAGCAGGTCCGCGCCGACCCAGCGCGGCTCGTAGGACGGCAGCCACGCCCCGCCCGGCACGAGTGCGCGCCAGGCGCCGCTCGCCGGCCCCTGGACACGGCCGGCGGACGGCGGACGCCCGTCCGCCGGAGCGCGCGACGACTCGGAATCGGTCACATCGGGCCCCGGGTCACTTGCCGGCGAGCAGCGCCTTGCGTGCCGCCGCGAGCTCGCCCTGTCGGTCCTTGCCGACCTTCGGGTAGCGCAGGTCGAGAGACGAAAGCGTCTCGATCACCGCCGCCGCGACCACCACGCGCGTGAACCACTTGTTGTCGGCGGGGACCACGTACCACGGTGCCGCCTCGCTCGCGGTGTGCCGGATCGTGTCCTCGTAGGCGGCCATGTACTGCTTCCAGTAGGCACGCTCCGCCGCGTCGTTGGCGGAGAACTTCCAGTGCTTCTCGGGATCCTCGAGCCGCTCGAGGAAGCGCTTCTTCTGCTCGTCGCGCGACACGTGCAGGAAGAACTTGCACACCGCGACCCCGTTGCGCGCGAGATACTGCTCGAACCAGCGGATGTCGCCGAGGCGCTCCTTCCAGATCGACTTCGTGACCAGCTCCGGCGGCAGCTTCGACTTCGCGAGCAGCTCGGGGTGGACGCGCACCACCAGCGTCTCCTCGTAGTAGCTGCGGTTGAAGATGCCGATGCGGCCGCGCTCGGGCAGCGACTTCATGCAGCGCCACAGGTAGTCGTGGTCGAGGTCCTCGCTGCTCGGCGCCTTGAACGAGTACACCTGGCAGCCCTGCGGATTGACGCCGGACATCACATGCTTGATCGCGCCGTCCTTCCCGGCCGCGTCCATCGCCTGGAAGATCAGCAGCACCGCCCAGCGGTCCTGCGCGTAGAGCCGGTCCTGCAGCTCGGCGAGCGCGTCGACGCCGATCTGCAGAGCCTCCTTGGCGCGCGGCTTGTCCTCGTCGGTGAGGTTCAGCGTGTCGCCGGGATCCACGTCCGCGAGCCGGAAGCGGCGGCCATCGGTCACGCGGAACGGCATGCAGAGCTTGTGGGCGGTGCTCACCAGACGATCGATCTTCATCGTGTCTCCTTCCGGACGCAGCTGCGAGGGGATCAGTACGTGTCGAAGTACACCTGGATCGCCTTCGGGTCCTGCGTCCTCGTGAGCGCGAGCTTGAGCAGCACGCGCGACGTGGCCGGGATCTCACTTCGTCGCTCCGCCGCCGCGCGCGCTGCGCGACACGCGCGGATCAGCGCCACCGTCTCGTCGAGCGTGCGCACGCAGTGCGGGATCGCGAAGTCCGCCGCGTCGGCGAGCGGGGCGTCCGCGCGCAGCATCGCCGCGCGTGCCCAGGCGAGCAGATCGGCCCACATCTCGCCGACCAGGATCAGCGGCACGTCGTCGAGCTTCCGGACCTGCAGGAGCTGCCAGGCGATCGTCAGCTCGAGCAGGGTGCCGATCCCCCCCGGCACGACCACCACGGCGTCCGAGACGATCATGAAGTGATGCGATCTCGCAGCCCATTCGCCGCAAGCCGCGCGGCGAGGTCCTTGACGGCGTCGTATTCCGGCGTGCCCTCGGCGAGACGTGCGGAGCCGAAGATCGTGACGCGAAAGCTGTCGCGACGCGTCAGGCGAAGGCGGGTGAGCTGGTTGACGACCGCCCACAGCCCCTGGATCGCTCCGCGGATGAGCGTCGCGGCGCCCTCTTCGTCGGCCAGGGGCACGACGTCCGACTGCCCGGGTCTGGTCCCGCTCTCGTCGCTGCTCACCTCATGCTCCCGTCCAGCGGGCACAGATCACCGATCCGCTGATCCGCTGCTGTCGCATCCCGGGCGGAACCGCAAGCTCTGTGCCGCACCGATCGTACGAATTCTAGCGGCCCCGGATCGCGTCGCCTTGCCCAAGCGCGACAGCGCCGTCGTCGCCGGACGCGCGACCGGAGACGCCGTCGCCCGGATGGGAACGCACGTTCCCACCGGCGACAAGCACAGGCGACCCGCGGCGCGGACGCGGGCCGAGAATCGTGGCGAGGCCGCGCGGCGGCGACGGCCCGCCGTTTGCGACGGGGCGCGACATGCGTCATCAGCAGGATCGGAGCGCACTCCACGGCGCGAGCCGGCGAATGGGTACACCGCTCATCACCGGCCGAGCGGAGAAGGGATCACGATGAAGCCGATGCTGGTCTTCCTGGCCGCGACGACGGTCGCGCTGACGCTGCTCGCACCCGCGCGGAGCGTCGCGGCGGACCCGGACCTGGTGCGCGACGCACGCCGTGCGCTCGACAGCCTCACGGCGTCGAACCCGGCCGCGCGCGACCTGCGCGCGAAGGCGAAGGCCGTGCTGGTCTTCCCGAAGATGATCAAGGCGGGCTTCCTGTTCGGCGGGCAGATCGGCGACGGCGTGCTGTTCAAGGGCAAGGGCGTCGCCGGCGAGTACAACTCGGTGGCCGCGTCGTACGGCCTGCAGGCCGGGGGGCAGACCTTCGGCTACGCGCTGTTCTTCATGAACGAGGGCGCGCTGGACTACCTGAACCGGAGCGACGGCTGGGAGATCGGCAGCGGGCCGAGCCTCGTCGTGATCGACCAGGGCATGGCCAAGACGTTCAGCAGCACGACCCTCACCCAGGACGTCTACGCGTTCATCTTCGACCAGAAGGGCCTGATGGCGGGCGTCGGCATCCAGGGCTCGAAGATCACCCGAGTCGACGATTGATGCCGCATCGGCTGGGCCGTCCGCGAGGCAGGGACCGGCAGGGGCCGTTTCGTCGCACGGCCATGCGCACGTCCGGAACGAGGAAGGGGAGCACCATCATGTCGATCGTCTCGATCAGCCGCGTCTCGCTCGTGGCGCTCGTCACGCTGTCCGTCGTCGCCGGCGCGAACGTGGCCGTCGCCGCACCGGCGGCCGAGGAGGGGGCCGCGACCGAAGCGACGACGGAGGTCCTGCTGCAGACCTTGCGCGCGAACCGGAAAGCGTTCGTCGCCGTGAACCTGCAGCTCACCGACGAGCAGGCGAAGGCCTTCTGGCCGCTCTACGAGCGCTTCCACCGGGAGCTGGACGCGATCGGCGACCGCGTCGCGGCACTGGTGCGCGAGTACGAGCAGAGCTTCCGCGACCTCTCGGACGAGAAGGCGCTGCAGCTCATCACCGGCTACCTCGATGCCGAGGCCGAGCGCGCCAAGTTGCGCCGCGGCTACCTCGACGAGTTCGCGAAGGTCCTGCCGGGACGCACGGTGGCGCGCTACTTCCAGCTCGAGAACAAGATCGACGCGGTGCTGCGCTACGACCTCGCGCGGACCATCCCGGTCGTCGAGGAGAAGCCCGCCGGGCAGTGACGCGCACGGGGAGCACCGCGCCGGCCGGTAGGGGCCGGCGGGGCGCACCGTGCGAAGCGCGGCTCAGGGCGTCGTGCCGCAGAGCGTTCCGTTCACGTCGCATTGCGGCGTGATGCCGCGGGCGCGCTGCGCCGCGTTCAGCTCGGCGATGCGCTCGCTCGTCGCGTCGTTCGGCGAGCATCCGCACAGCTGGCTCGCACAGCAGCTGCAGCCGACCGCCGACTCGAGCGCGATGATCGCCGCCGTCCCAGCCGGCGGGCACTGCGGCAGGTCGGCGCACGCCTCGCTGACCAGGTCGCGGTCGTTGCACTGGCTGGTGCAGAGGGTCGCGTCGCAGGTGTAGCCGGGCTCGACGTCGCCGTCGGGCGCGCAGGCGTAGGCCTCGCAGATCGCCCCGCAGTCGGTGCCGGGCGGCACCGTCATCGAGGTGTCGTAGAGCGGGCAGCCGATCGTACCGGGCGCGTCCGGGACGCAGGTGGGCGGCTGCGGGATCGGCGGGGCCTGCGCTCCGTAGGCGGCCGACCACACGAGATCGCCGCCGAGATCGCACGACACCTCGCTCTGCCCGACCTGGTAGTCGCCGGGGTACACCGGACACGAGCACTCGACGATGCCGGCCTCGTCCGTCCGCTGGCAGGGCGCCGTCATGCAGCCGGCGTACGGCGGATCCGCGGTGGTGCAGCTCGTCGAGCCGAGGCCGTCGGTCGGGACGCAGTCGAAGCTGAAGGTCGAGATGAGGTCGGCGCCCGGGATGAAGCGGTTCGCGTTGATCGCACCGCAGACCGGCGCCGAGTTCGGCGTCTGGCAGCCGGCGCCGTCGAGCCCGCACGCCGCGACCGTCTCGCGGTAGATCGCGTAGTTCAGGATCGACGTGTTGAGCACGAAGTACGGCCCGTACGGGATCTCGTAGCAGCGGCAGTTGGCGAAGCGGCCGTCGTCGGTGAGGCGGCAGGAGAGGTCCTCGTTCGCCGGCGAGCCGTCGGGCCCGGAGTAGTAGCAGAGCGCGAAGGGGCCACCCTGGCAGGGCAGGAAGTTGGTCGGTGCCGTGACCACGTCGGCGTAGGCCGGCTTCGGCGGGTCGGTCGTGGTGGCGAAGCGGGGATCGTCCCAGAAGGCGAACGTGTTGGGCACGAAGTGGACGTACGTCGGCGGCGCACTCGGGATGAACGGCAGGCGCGGTGCGCGTGGCGCGATCGGCACGATCGGCGCGATCCCGCCGGCAGCGAAGCTCGGCGGATCGTCCGCGTGCGCTCGGGTGGCGGGCTCGAGCACGACAGCCAGCGCCAGCGTCGCGAGAGCCACGCCCCCGCGCGCGAGTCCGGATCGAGCAAGTCCCTGCAGCATGACACGCCTCCTCTGCCCCGACGCACCTCGGTCGAGCGCCTCTCGCCGGAGCATCGGCACCCGGAACCGCGAAGTATAGCGCCGCGCGACGTGGAGGTGGGGCCGATCAGCCGAGGAGCGGGCGACCGGAGCCCTGGGTCTCGTCGCGCAGCTTGTACTTCTCGACGCGCTGCGTGGGTGTCTTCGGGAGAGACTCGCGGAACTCCCACAGCGTCGGCACCTGGAACTTCGCGAGCCTCGCCGCGGTGAAGCTGCGCAGCTCGTCGGCGCTGACCGGCTCGCGCGTCACGACGAAGGCCTTCACCTCCTGGCCGAGCACGTCGTGCCGGATGCCGACCACCGCGACGTCGGTCACCAGCGGGTGCTCGCGGATCGCCTTCTCGACCAGCACCGACGAGATGTTCTCGCCGCCGCGGCGGATCACGTCGCGCTTGCGGTCGACGAAGAACAGCCAGCCGTCCTCGTCGAGGTACCCGAGGTCGCCGGTGAGGAACCAGTCGCCGTGCAGCGCCTGGCGCGTCTGCTCCTCGTCGCGGAAGTAGGCCGCCATGCGGTACGCCGAGTCGACCGCGATCTCGCCGACCTCGCGCACGCCGAGCTCGCGCTTGTCGTCGTCGAGGATGTGCAGGGTCACGCCCGGCACCGCGGGGCCGGCCGACCCGGGCCGCGGCTTCGCACCGAGCGGCTCGAGCGTGACCACGCCCGCGTCGGTCGAGCCGAAGCACTCGACGACGTGCTCGATGCCGAAGCGCTCGCGGATGCGGTCGCGGATCGGTGCGCTGCCGAGGCCGAGGATCACACGCACCTTGCTCGTGCGCTCGAGCTCGCTCGGCTCCTGCGCCAGCAGGATCGCCAGGATCGTGCCGAGCGTGAAGAACACGGACGTGCCGGTCCGATGCGCGAGCGGCCAGAACTCCGACGCCGAGAACGCGCGCGGAAACGCGAACGTGCAGCCGACCTGCTGGCCGAGCGCCGCGCCCGACCACGAGTTGCCGTGGAACAGCGGCCCGACGGTGAGGATGGTGTCGTCGGGCGTGAGGCCGAGGCCCGGGATGAAGAACGCGCTGCTGCCGCCGGTGCGCCCGTGCGTGAACAGCACGCCCTTCGGCTTGCCGGTGGTCCCCGAGGTGTAGAGCAGCGTGGAGCCGTCGTCCGGATTCACCGTCAGGGGCGGCGTCTCGTCGGGGCTCTGCGCGAGCAGCGTGTCGAGACGCTCCGCGCCCGCGACCACGCCGAACGCCGCGAGCCGTGTCGCCGCCGGACGCTTCAGATCCGGCGAGGTCACGTTGCCCGACGAGCCCGCGGCGGTCACCAGCACGCGCGGCTCGGCGTGGTTGATCACGTACGACAGCTCGCCCGCGCCGAGGTTCGGATTGATCGGGTTGAGGATCGCACCCGCCTTGAGCGTCGCGAACGCGGCGACGAGGTACTCGACCGAGTTCCCGAGGCCGATCGTCACCCGGTCGCCCTTGACGACCCCGAGCGCGCGCAGCGCGTGCGCCGCCTGGTTCGTCAGACGATCGAACTCCTCGAAGGTGACGGTACGCCCCTCGTGCAGAAGGTAGGGGTGTGCGCCGCGCTCGCGGCGGTTCTTCGCCAGGTGATCGATCAGCAGCATCGCGTGCCTCCGTCAGCGCGGCAGGCCGAGGGCGCGCTGGGCGAGGATGTTGCGCTGCACCTCGGAGGTGCCCGAGATGAGGGTCGAGGAGCGCCGCGTCAGGTACTGGTGCGCGGCGACGCCGCCGTCCGGCGAGCGCGGGTCGCGGCCGGCAAGCTGCGCGAACGGCCCCTGCAGCTCGACCGCGAGCCCCGCGACCTTCTGCGCGAGCTCGCTGCCGAAGACCTTGTGACGGGACGCGTCGAGCGGGTCGCCGGCGCCGCGTAGCACCGCGGTCACGCTGCGCAGGCCGTTCAGGCGCAGCAGCTCGAGCTCGACATAGGCCTGAGCGAGCGACTGGCGCTGGCTCACCGGGTGGTATCCGGGACGCTCGCCGCCGCCGACGGCCTTCGCGTAGTCGAGCGCCCGGCGGAGCGCGGTGCGCAGCTCGCCGGACATCTCGAAGACCCAGAGATCGCGCTCGGCGGCGAGCGCGCCGTTGACGATCGTCCAGCCGTCGCCCGGCTCTCCGACGAGGCAGGCGCGCGGCACTCGCACGTCGTTCAGGAAGAGCTGCGCAAAGTGCGGCTCGCCGACCAGGTTGTGGATCGGACGCACCTCGACGCCGGGCAGCGACATCTCCATCAGGAACACGCCGAGGCCGTGGTGACGCTTCGAGCCGGCGTCGGTGCGCGCCAGCACGAAGCACCACTGCGCCATCGGCGCGTGGCTGGTCCAGATCTTCGAGCCCGAGAGCACGAAGTCGTCGCCATCGGCGAGCGCGGTGGTGCGCAGCGAGGCGAGGTCGGAGCCGGAGCCGGGTTCGGAGAAGCCCAGGCACCAAACGTCCTCGGCGCCGAGGATGCGCGGCAGGAAGCGCTTCTTCTGGGCCTGCGAGCCGTAGCGCAGCAGGGTCGGGCCGACGACGCCGAGGCTCACCATCTGCCCGAGCTGCGGCGGGTCGAACGGCGCCGTCTCTTCGTAGAAGATCATCTGCTCGACGAGCCCGAGACCGCGCCCGCCGTACTCCTGCGGCCAGGCGAGGCCGAGCCAGCGGCCGCTCGCGAGCAGCTTCGCCCAGGCGACCATGGCGTCCGCGCCGGGGTGCTCCGCGGAGCGTCCGACGCTCTCGAGGATCGCCGCGTGCGGCGGCTCGTGCTCGGCGAGCCAGGCGCGCAGCTCGTCCCGGAAGGCGAGCTCGCCGGCGGAGAGCGAGAAGTCCATCGACCGAGCTTTAGGGGAAGCGCGCGCCGGGAGTAAAGGCCGGCGCGGGATTGAGATCGCACCGATCGCATGTAACCGGCGCGGCGTCGCGGGCATCGCGGCGCGCGATGCGTCGTTGACAACGCGGAGCGCGCACGCGAAGCACCTCGCTCTCGGACGCACGCGGGCTCGGCGCGCGGCCGGCCGGGGTCGTCGACGCAGCCGCGCGTCGCGATCGCCGCCCGTGCCGACCGCCACGCGCGAGTGCGCGTTGCACGCGAGGTCGTGATGGCCGTGAACGGCGGAGTCGTCGAGATCGTTCCCAAGGGTCGCCTGGTGTACGGGATGCAGCTCCCGATCCAGGCGCAGAGCACCGTGTTCGCGGCGGACTGGGAGCGCGGCGCCGGTCCCGCCGATCTGGTGCGCATCGCGCAGGCCTGCGACCGGAACGGCTTCTTCTACGTCGCGGTGTGCGATCACGTCTGCGTGCCGCGCGAGCGCGCCGCGGCGATGGGCACCACCTGGTACGACACCGTCGCCACCCTCGGCTACCTGGCCGCCGCGACGACGCACGTGCGCCTGATGTCGCACGTCTACATCCTGCCGTACCGCCACCCGTTGCTGTCCGCGAAGGCGTTCGCGACGCTCGACGCGCTGTCGGGCGGGCGCGTGATCCTCGGCGTCGGGGCCGGGCACCTCGAGGGAGAGTTCGCGACCCTCGGCGTCGACTTCAAGCGTCGCGGCAAGCTGCTCGACGAGGCGATCGACCTCGTGAAGCAGGCGTTTCTCGACGAGTACCCGAGCCACGACGGTCCGACCTGGCCGGTGCACGAGGTCGGGCAGGCACCGCGTCCGGTGCAGCGGCCGCGACCGCCGATCTGGGTCGGCGGCTCGACGCCCGCCGCGCTCAAGCGCGCCGCCGTGCGCGGCGACGGCTGGCTGCCCCAGGGCACTCCGCGCAGCGAGCTGCCGGCGGCGATCGCCACCATCCGCGAGCACCGCCGCAACGCACTCGGCGCGAACGTCCCGATCGAGATCGGCACGATGAGCGAGTGGCTCTACGTCGGCACGCCGTCGTTCGACGTGGGCGCGAACGCGCGCACCGGCAAGCCCGAGGAGATCGCCGCGCACCTGCGCGGGCTGAAGGAGATCGGCGTGCACCACTTCGGCGTGCGCTTCCGGGCGCGGTCGGCGGACGAGCTGATCGACCAGATCGAGGCGTTCGGCCGCGACGTGGCACCGCTGCTGAACGCGTAGGACGTCTCCGCTTCACCACGAGGGAATCATCATGCTGCTCGAGAACCGCATCGCGATCGTCTCCGGAATCGGCCCCGGCATGGGCCGCGACATCTCGCTCGCCTTCGCGCGCGAGGGCGCCGATCTCGTCCTCGCGGCGCGGGGCGCCGACAAGCTCGAGGAGGTCGCGAAGGAGGTGCGCGCGCTCGGGCGTCGCGCGCTCTGCGTGCCGACCGACATCGCCAACTGGGAGGACTGCGAGCGCCTCGTCGAGGCGGCGAAGAAGGAGTTCGGCCGCATCGACGTGCTGGTGAACAACGCGTTCAAGGGCCCGAGCTTCAAGACCTTCGAGAACGAGGATCTGAAGCAGTGGCGCGACGTGTTCGACGTCAACGTGTTCGGCGCGCTCCGCCTGACGCAGCTCGTCGCCGAGCAGATGAAGGCGCAGGGCGGCGGCTCGATCGTGTTCATCAACTCGATGTCGATGCGCATCATCGAGCCCACGCACGGTGGCTACGCGGCCTCGAAGGGTGCGCTGATGACCGCCGCGCAGGTGCTCGCGCGCGAGCTCGGCCAGTACAAGATCCGCGTCAACTCGGTCGTGCCGGGCTACATCTGGGGCGCGTCGCTCGAGGGCTACTTCAAGCTCCTCGCGAAGCAGCAGGGAGTCACCCCCGAGCAGGTGTACGCGGGGGTGGCGAAGCACACCGCGCTGAACCACATCCCGCACTCGCAGGAGATCGCGGACACGGTGGTGTTCTTCGCGTCGGACCTGTCGCGCGTCGTCACGGGTCAAGCGCTCGACGTGAACGGCGGACACTTCTTCCACTGAGCCGGCGCGCCGCGAATGGGCCGCTCGCGAGCCTCAGCTCGCGGGCCCGGCCGCGGGTCGGCAGAAGGAGGGATCGCCGACCAGCTGGCGCGCGCGCTCGCGGTGGGCGGCCGCCTCCTCCCCGAGGTGCTTCGCCGCCAGCGCGTCGGCGAGGTTGCAGTGCGTCGCCGGATCGTCGGGCTCCAGCGCGAGCGCACGCCGGTAGAGCACCAGCGCCGGGTCGAGCTCTCCCTGCAGCGCCAGGAGCTTCGCGAGGTTCGCGTGCGCGGGTGCGCCGTCCGGCTGCAGGCGGATCGCGGTCTCGAAACGCCGGCGCGCCTCCTCGAGCCGTCCCTGCATCGCGAGGATCACGCCGTAGTGGCTGTTCGCGTCTCGGTAGTCTTCGACCGCAGCGAGGACTACCGAGAACTGCTCCCCGGCCTCGCCCAGGCGCTGCTGGTTCATGAGCGCGAGCCCGAGGCCGTAGCGGACCGCATAGTCGTTCTCCCGGCGCTCACGCTCGCCGACGTGCGAGGGCTCGAGCGCCAGTACCCGCCGGAACTGCAGCTCGGCCTCCGGGTTGCGCCCCGCCGCGAGGAGCGCGTCGGCGAGATACGCGTGCGCGTAGTAGCTCGCGTCGGTCACCGCGACCGCGTTCTCGAACAGCGACACCGAGTCGCGCCACACGCGCACCTGCTGCCACGTCAGCACCGCATACGTGGCGAGAAGCGCTGCCACCGCGGCGACGACCGCACGGCGACGACGCTCCACCACGAGCAGCTCTCGCGCGGTCCACACCACCGCGATCAGGAGCCCGACCGAAGGCAGGTACGTGTAGCGATCGGCGCGCGACTGCATCCCGACCTGCACCAGGCCAAGCACGGGCACGAGCATGCCGACGAACCAGAGCCACCCGACGAGGAGCCACGGGCGGCGGCGCGCCTGCCAGAGCGCGACCGACGTCGCGCCGAGCCCCGCGCCGAGGGCACCCAGGAGCGCCCACACCGGGTAGTCGCGAGGATACGGATAGAGAACGGCCAGACCCGATGGCCAGACGGTGTCACCGACGTAGGCCACGATCGCGACCAGCGCGTTCGTGACGCGCAGCTCCAGCGGAAGCACGTAGAGCGTCGCGCCGCCGGCGTCCTGCACCCGGTAGGTGACGATCGACGCAAGCAGGGAGAGCGCGAGGAACGGAGCCTTCTCGACGAGCAGCCACGGCAGCGACCGCGGCGTCGCGGCTGCGCCCGCGGGCGAGGCTGCGGACCCGACCCGTCGCAGCGGCCAGTAGTCGAGCAGGAGCAGCAGGAACGGCAGCGGGACCACCGTCGCCTTGCTCAGCAGAGCGAGAGAGAACGCGAGCAGCGCCAGCACGTACCAGCCGACGCGCGACACCCGAGCGCCCGCGCGGCTCCTCGCGTAGCCGGCGTAGGCCCACAGCGTGGTAAAGAAGAACACCCCGCTCAGCACGTCCTTGCGCTCGGAGATCCAGGCGACCGATTCCGCCCGTAGCGGGTGCCAGGCGAAGAAGGCCGCGCACGCGGCGCTCGGCCACAGCGCCCCGGTGAGGCGGTGCAGCGCGACGAAGGCGAGGACGCCGACGATCGCGTGCAGCAGGACGCTCACCGCATGATGCCCGGCAGGGTCGCGGCCGAACCACTGGTAGTCGAGCACGTGCGACAGCGTGGTCAGCGGGTGCCAGCTGGCGTAGTGGGCGTAGCCGAGAGCCCATTTCAGCGAAGCGCCTTCGATGCCACGCTGCACGTCGGGGTTCTCGAGGACGTACTGCCTGTCGTCGAGGCTGACGAAGTCGAACGTCGCCGCCTGCGCGAAGATGAGCAGAGAGCCGCAGAGCAGGGCGGCGCCGACCGCGACGCGCACGGCGGTCGTCGCGGCCACGCCGTCGCGCCCGCTCCCGGGAGCGCGCGCGGCGTCAGGCCGCCCGCGCTCCACCGGGGGTGAACTCCACCGGCAGGCGCTTGATGCCGTTGATGAACGGCGAGCGCAGCTGCGCGGGAGCCCCCGAGATGTGGATGTCGGGGATGCGCTTGAAGAGCTCGCGGAACATCACCGTGATCTCGCGCCGCGCGAGGTGCGCGCCGAGGCAGAAGTGCGGTCCCGGTCCGCCGTAGCCGACGTGCGGGTTGGGCGCGCGGCGCAGGTCGAACTTGTACGGATCCTCGAACGCCGCCTCGTCGCGGTTGCCGGAGTTGTAGAACAGGATCGTCTTGTCGCCCTCGTGGAACCGGTGGCCCGACAGCTCGTAGTCGCGGGTCGCGGTGCGGCGCATGAAGATCACCGGCGTCGCCCAGCGCACGATCTCCTCGACCGCGGTCGGCGCCACGTTCTCGAAGTCGTTGCGCCAGACGCGCGCCTGGTCCGGGTGCTGCTCGAGCGCGACCATGCCGTGGCTGATCGCGGTGCGCGTGGTCTCGTTGCCGGCGACCGCGAGCAGGATGAAGAAAGACGCGATCTCCTCGTCGGTGAGCCGCTCGCCGTCGAGCTCGGTGTTGACCAGCGCCGAGGTCAGGTCGTCGCTCGGGTGCTTGACGCGGTGCTGGGCGATGTCGCGCAGGACCGCGGCGAGCGACGCGCCGGCCTCGAGGAACACGCCGATCGGGTTCTCGGTGTCCGGCGGCAGGAACTCGGGATCGCCGCCCGACAGGATGACGTTCGACTTCTCGAAGATGAGCTGGTGCTGGCTCTCCGGGATCCCCATCAGGTTGCAGATGACGATCAGCGGCATCGGTGCCGCGATCTCGCTGACGAAGTCGGCCGAGCCCTTGTCGACGACGCGCTCGATCACGTCGACGGTGATCTTCTCGACGTCGTCCATGAACGCCTGGATCATCTTCGGTGTGAAGCGCCGCGAGACGATGCCCCGCAGGCGCTGGTGGCGCGGATCGTCCATGTTGATCATCGAGCCGTAGAAATCGAGCATCTCGGTCGGCATGTCGGGGATCGACGTCGCTCCCTTGCTGGAGCAGAAGATCTCCGGCTGCCGGCTGATGTCGAGGATGTCGGCGTGGCGCGTGATCGCGAAGTACCCCGGCCCCTTCGGCAGGAAGGGCAGCTCGAGCTCCTCGAAGAACGCGATCGGCCGCTCGCGCCGCAGCACCGCGAACGCGGCCTCGCGCTCGGCCCACGGCAGGGCCCAGAACTCGATGTCGGAGAGATTGATCGAATCGACGGACGACTGGCTCACGGAAACCTCGATCGCAATGAAGAGCGCAACGGTGACGGCGTCAGACGGGCAGGTTGCCGGTCGCGGCGCGCGTGCTCCTGTCCTTCTTGTAGGCGGCGATGGTGCGCTGCGCGATGCGCATCTGGTGCACCTCGTCGGCGCCGTCGGCGAAGCGCGCCCAGCGCGCGTGCTGGTACATGTGCGCGAGCGGCGTGTCGGTCGAGTAGCCGAGCGCGCCGTGCACCTGGATCGCGCGGTCGATGATGCGTCCGAGCGAGCCGGCGACGAAGTGCTTCGCCATCGAAACCTCGGAGACGAAGTCCTCGCCGCGGTCGATCTTGTACGCCGCGTGCAGGACCATCAGCTTCGCCTGGTAGAGCTCCATCGCCGAGTCGGCGATCATCCACTGGATGCCTTGCTTCTCCGACAGCAGGGAGCCGTGCGCGTAGCGGTTCAGCGAGCGGTCGACCATCATGTCGAGCGCCATCTCCGCCTGCGCGATCCAGCGCATGCAGTGCGCGAGGCGCGCCGGGCCGAGACGGTACTGGCCGAGGCGGTGCCCCTGGCCGCGCCCGCCGAGCATGTTGCGCGACGGGATGCGCAGGCCGTCGATGCGGATCTCGGAGTGGCCGCTGCCGCCGTGCATGGTCTCGACCTCGCGCACGCGCTCCCAGCCCTCGGACGGGATGTCGACGATGAAGCCGGTGTTGCCGGCCTGCGGCGGATCGGGATTGTCCTCGGTGCGCGCGATGAGGATCGCGAAGCTCGCGCGGCGCGCGTTCGAGATGAACCACTTGTGGCCGTTCACCACCCAGTCGTCGCCGTCGCGCACGGCGCGCGTCTGGATGAGCGTCGGGTCGGAGCCGGCGACCTCGGGCTCGGTCATCGCAAAGCAGCTCATGACGCGTCCCTCGCAGAGCGGGCGCAGGTACTTCTCCTTCTGCTCGTCGGTCGCCCAGTGCAGGAGGGTGTGCATGTTGCCCTCGTCGGGCGCCTGGCAGTTCAGGACCCAGGGCCCGTACGTGGACTTCGCCGCCTCGGCCTGGACCATCGCGAGCTGCACGTGGCCTAGGCCCATGCCGCCCCATTCCTTCGGCATGTGCGGCAGCCAGAGACCTGCGTTCTGCGCTTCCTGGCGCATCTCGATGAGGATCTTGACGTACTCCGCACGCTCGATGTCGTCGCGGTGGCCGATCCTCGCCTCGCCGGGCTTGACGACCCGCTCGATGAAGTCGCGCACGCGCAGGCGGAGCTGCTCGAGCTCCGGGCTCAGTGTGAAGTCGATGGCCATGAAGCTGTCTCCTCGCGTCGCGCCGTCTTCCGCGCGCGTCTACCGCGCCTCGGGAGGACGCGCGGTCTCCGTCGAGGGCAACACGCCGCGTGCTCCGGAGTCAAGGAGTCGCGCCCGGCGAACGGCTCAGCGGGTCGGAAAGGTGGCGACCAGCTCCGCCAGGCGCTCGTGCGCGCTCGCCAGGATCGGTGCTCCGTCGCCGGTCAGCAGCACGTCGAAGTCGAGCGCGAGCAGCGTCTCGACGCTGGCGCGGAGCCGGGCCGGGTCGTCCATCACCTTGTCGCGGAGGAGCCCGCAGTGGCCCGGAGGGTTGCCGACGACGGCGTCGCCGACCACCAGGATCCGCCGCTCGGGCCAGTGGAGCGCGATCTCGCCCGGGGACTTGCCCGGTACCGCCACCGCGACCAGCGGGCCGAAGCGCGTGCCGGCGTGCAGCAGGTCGTCGATCTCTGCACCCTGCTGGCGCGCGTAGGCGGCGTCCTCGGCGTGGATCGCGACGCGTGCGCGCAGCGCCGTGCGCAGCAGGTTCGCGGCCCGGACGTGGTTCCGGTTGGTGAGCACGACGACCGTCGCGCCGAGCCCTTCGAGCGTCGTGAGCTCGTCGGGCGAGGGCTCGACCGGGTCGATGCAGACGTTCCCGCCGGGATGGCGCACGAGGTAGCCGTTGAAGTCGTAGCCGTGCGGCTCGGAAAACCTCGACCAGGTGAAGACGTCGCTCAGGATCTCGCGCATGCGTGCCCCCTTCGCAGTCGCCAGCGAGACCACCAGACCCGCGCCGACGGCGCAAACGAAGTCGACGAGAACGTGGGAGCGTCGGGGTGGCGTTGCGCGTGTGCCCCGCGGGGAGGGTTTGCGCAGCCGACGCAGCGAACCGTATATCCCGCCGCTTGCGAGCGGACCCGACAGGCGGCACGGCACGAGCGGCGAGCGGCTTCCTCGGAGAGTCCTTTCGAGCATGGCTGGCGCTCGGGATCGGCGTCCTGGCGGTGAGCGCGCACTCGGCGCTGTCGTTCGGCATGTCGCCGCTGCTCAAGCCGATCACCGAAGATCTCGGCTGGACGCGCTCGCAGTACGCCGGCGCGATGAACTTTCGCCTCGCGCTGCTGATGCTGGTGGCGCCGTTCGCGGGCCAGCTCGTCGACACGCTGGGCGCACGGGTGGTGCTCGCATCCGGCGCCCTGGCGATGGGTTTGGGCACGCTCGCGCTGTCGTCGGTCGAGAGCCTCACGCAGCTCTACGCGATCAACGTGCTGGTCGGTCCCGGGCAGGCGTGCATCGGCTCGGTCGCCGGATCGGCGCTCGTGCTGCGCCTGTTCCAGAAGCGACGCGGTCTCGCGATCGGCGTCCTCAACGGGGGCGACAACCTGATCACGAGCGGCGTGCACGTCGGCGCGGCGGCGCTGCTGGTGAGCGTCGGCTGGCGCGGTACGTTGACTGCGCTCGGCACCGCTTACCTCGCGCTGGGCGTGCTGATCTTCCTCGTGCTGCGCGCGGGCGACGGAGTCGGCGCAGGCGACGACGCTGCGCCCGGAGCGGCAGGCGCACGACGGCGCGGGACGCTCGCCGAGCTGCCGTGGCGCGAGCCGTCGCTGTGGCTGGTGATCGTGACCTACGTCCTGCTGTACGCCTTCGTCACGTCGATCGGCATCCACTTCCCGGCCTTCCAGCGCGACCTCGGCCGCAGCGCAGACGAGGCTTCGTACATCTACGGGCTGAGCACGCTCGTCGGCGCCTTCGGCTCGGTCGCGTGCGGCTGGCTCACCGAGCGCACCTCGGCTCGCTCGGCGCTGATCGCCGTGATCGTCGGGCTCGCCGCGACCTCGGTGGTGCTCTGGCTGCCGGTGACGACGCGGACCTACTACGCCTGGGCGGTGGTGTACGGCGTGGTGAACGCGGGAACGGTCGCACTTCTCGCGCTGGTGCTGAACGAGCTCTTCGGGCCGGCGCAGATCGGGCGCCTGATGGGCGTGGCCATGGTGTTCTGCATGGCGGGGACGATCGCCGGCAACTACCTCTCGGCATCGGTCTTCGACCGGCTCGGCAGCTACGCGCCGGTCTGGGAGGCGTACACCGTCCTGCTGCTGGTGGCTCTCGTGCCGGCCGTCCTGCTCCGTCGCGTGCGGGCGCCGGCCGCACGCGCGTTGCATCGGTCCTGAGGAATTGCTTGTCTGCCGGCATGTCGAAGGTGGTGCAGCTCGGCGGTGCCTCGCTCGACGACGCCGTGCTCGACGAGGTCCGCGCCGAGCGCAAGGACAGCCTGAGCGGCCCGGACAGCCCCGAGGGTCGCGAGATGGGTCGCGCCGTCGGCGCCAACGTGGCGGCGCTGCGCAAGGAACGCGCGATCGACCTCGACACGATGGCCGAGCGGAGCGGCATCCGGCAGGACCTCCTCGTCGCGCTCGAAACCGGCCACGCGGTACCGAGCCTGCGTGCCATCTGGCACCTCGCGACCGCCCTGCGCGTTCCCTTCGGCTCGCTGCTCGCGAACAGCCTGTTCTCGAACGTCAGCGATCCCGACTTCCGCCTGCAGAGCGCGGGCCGCGGCCGGGTGATCGCGTCCGCCGACAACCAGTTCCGCTCGCGCGTTCTCTTCCGTGAGGGGGACCACCGCGCGCCCGAGGTCTACGAGCTGACGCTCGAGCCGGGCTGCTTCGAGGAGGCGCACGCGCACGCGCCGGACGTCTTCGAGCACTTGACGGTGATCCGCGGCGAGCTGCTGGTGAAGTCGGGCGACGCCGAGGCGCGTCTCCTGCCGGGCGACACGCTCTTCTTCCGTGCCGACAAGGTGCACAGCTACTTCAACCCGGGCGCGGATCGCACCGTGGCGCATCTCGTGATGAGCTACGCCCAGCATCGCTGATCCGTCCACCGGCAACCCGCGCGCAGGCCGTGCCCGTCGCGCGAAGGGGGACACGTGGACATCGCGAGCACCGACCATCTCCTCAGCACGACCCGCTCGGTGCGCAAGCGCCTGGACTTCTCGCGTCCCGTGCCGCGCGACGTGATCGAGACGTGCCTCGAGCTCGCGCTGCAGGCCCCGACCGGAGGCAACCAGCAGAACTGGCACTTCGTCGTCGTGACCGACGCCGCGAAGCGAAAGGCGCTCGCCGATCTCTACCGCCAGGGCTGGTCGGTGTACTCGCAGATGGAGCGCCCGGCGCGCGCCGCGGACGACCTCCGTACCAGCCAGATGCCGCGCGTCATCGACTCGGCCCAGTACCTCACCGACCACTTCCATGAGGCGCCGGTGATGATCGTCCCCTGCTTCGAGGGCCGCGTGGAGCAGCTGCCGGCGTTCGTGCAGGCGTCGACGTACGGCTCGATCCTGCCCGCGGTGTGGTCGCTGATGCTGGCGCTGCGCAGCCGGGGTCTCGGCAGCGCCTGGACGACGATCCACCTGATGCACGAGAAGCAGGCGGCGACCCTCCTCGGCATTCCCGAGCACTGGACGCAGGCGGCGCTGCTACCCGTGGCGTACTACACGGGCGACGACTTCAAGCCCGCGAAGCGCCTGCCGCTCGCGAGCGTCTCGTCCTGGAACGCCTGGGGGGCGCGCTGACGCGCCTCGGTCGGGCACGATGCGCGCAGGATCCAGAGCGGCGAGCCAGCGGGCGTCACGCGTGCGCCGGATCCGGCTTGTCGGTGTCGATGCCGAGATCGCTGATCGCCTGCTGCACCACCGCGACCTCGATCTCCTCGCGGCGCGCGAGCTCATGCAGCCCGGCGACGCAGATCGACTCGGCGTCGACCTCGAAGAAGCGGCGCAAGCTCTCGCGCGTCTCGCTGCGGCCGAAGCCGTCGGTGCCGAGCGCGTGGATGCCGTCGGGTACCCAGGGCGTGAGCGCGAGCGGCAGGGTCTTCACGTAGTCGCTCGCCGCGACCACCGGCCAAGGCTCGTCGGCGAGCACCGCGCTCAGGTACGGCACGCGCGGCGTCTCGAGCGGGTGCAGCATGTTCCAGCGCTCGGCGGACACCGCGTCGCGGCGTAGCTCGTTGTAGCTCGTGACACTCCACACGTCCGCCGCGACCCCACGCGCCGCGAGCAGCTCCTGCGCGCGCAAGGCCTCGCGCAGGATCGAGCCGCTTCCGAAGAGGTGCAGCCGCGGGCCGATCGTCGGATCGGGGGCCGGGCGCACCTTGTGGAGGCCGCGCAGGATGCCCTCCTGGCAGCCCTCGGGCATCGGTTCCTGCACGTACGGCTCGTTGGCGACCGTCAGGTAGTAGAAGACGTCCTCGCGATCGACGTACATGCGCTGGATGCCGTCCTCGACGATCACGGCGATCTCGTACGCGTAGGCCGGGTCGTAGGCGCGGACCGTCGGGACCGCGCTCGCGAGCACGTGGCTGTGTCCGTCCTGGTGCTGCAGTCCCTCGCCGGCGAGCGTCGTGCGACCGGCGGTCGCGCCGACGAGGAAACCCTTGCCGCGCGCGTCGGCGTGCTGCCAGATCGAGTCGCCGATCCGCTGGAAACCGAACATCGAGTAGAAGAAGAAGAAGGGGATCGTGTTCACCCCGTGCGCCGCGTACGCGGTCCCCGCAGCGCTGAACGAGGCCATGCCGCCCGCCTCGGTGATTCCCTCCTCGAGGAGCTGTCCGTCCTCCGCCTCGCGGTAGAACGCGACGATGTCGGAGTCGACCGGCTGGTAGCGCTGGCCCTGCTGGGAGTAGATGCCGAACTTGCGGAACAAGGAGTCCATGCCGAAGGTGCGCGCCTCGTCGGGCACGATCGGCACGATCAGCTTGCCGATGATCGCGTCGCTCATCAGGCGGCGCAGCAGCCCGACCAGGACCTGCGTCGTCGCGACCTCGCGACCGCTGGTCTCGGCGCGGAACTCGTCGAAGATCTCCGGTGGCAGGGCAGGGAGCGGCTGCGCCCGGACCACGCGCCGCGGCACCGGGCCGCCGAGCGCCGCGCGCCGCTCGCGCAGGTACTCGACCTCCTCGGTGTCGTCGGCGGGACGGTAGAACGGGACCTCCTCGAGGTCCCGGTCACCGATCGGGATGCCGAGGCGGTCGCGAAAGTCGCGCAGGTCGGTGCCCTTCAGCTTCTTTGCTTGATGGCTGAAGTTGCGCCCCTCGCCGGCGGCGCCGAGGCCGTAGCCCTTGATCGTCTTAGCGAGCACGACGGTCGGCGCGCCGTTGTACTCGGTCGCCCGCTTGTAGGCGGCGAAGACCTTCTCCGGGTCGTGGCCGCCGCGCCGCATGCGGCTCAGCTTCGCGTCGGTCAGGCCGTCGACCAGCGCCAGCACCTCCGGGTACTTGCCGAAGAAGTCCCGACGGATCTCGTCGCCGGTCGAGATCACGTAGCGCTGGTACTGGCCGTCGACGACCTCGCCCATGCGGCGGACGAGCAGGCCGCTTTCGTCGCGCGCGAGCAGCGGGTCCCAGTCGTCGCCCCAGATCACCTTCAGCACGTTCCAGCCGGCGCCGCGGAACGCCGCCTCGAGCTCCTGGATGATCTTGCCGTTGCCGCGCACCGGACCGTCGAGCCGCTGCAGGTTGCAGTTCACCACCCAGATGAGGTTGTCGAGCCGCTCGCGCGAGGCGAGCGTGATCGCGCCCATGCTCTCGGGCTCGTCCATCTCGCCGTCGCCGAGGAACGCCCAGACCCGGCTCCTCGAGGTGTCGGCGAGCCCACGTGCGTGCAGGTAGCGGCTGAAGCGAGCCTGATAGATCGACGAGATCGCCGACAGGCCCATCGAGACCGTCGGGAACTCCCAGAACGACGGCATCAGCCACGGATGCGGGTACGAGCTGAGCCCGCCGTCGGGCGCGAGCTCGCGACGGAAGTTCTCGAGCTGACGCTCCGAGAGGCGTCCCTCGAGGAAGGCACGCGCGTACACGCCCGGCGCGGAGTGTCCCTGCAGGTAGACGAAATCGCCGGCGCGATCGGCCTCGTGTGCGCGGAAGAAGTGGTTGAAGCCGACTTCGAGCAAGGTCGCGAGCGACGCGTAGGTCGAGATGTGCCCGCCGATGCCGCCCGAGTGCTTGTTCGCACGAACCACCATCGCCATCGCGTTCCAGCGCACCAGGTTCTTGATCCGCCGCTCGACGTCGCGGTCACCCGGGTACACGGGCTGGTCGCCCACGTGGATCGTGTTGACGTAGGGGGTGTTCGCCGTGAACGGCGTGACCACGCCGTGGCGCTGTCCGTGCTCGATCAGGCGCGACAGAAGGTGCCGGGCGCGGTCCTCGCCACGTTCCCTGATGAGGTCGGCGAACGATTCGACCCAGCCGTCGGTCTCCGAGGGATCGGCGTCGTGCTGCGGAGCGATGTCCATGCCGACGACGCTACCACGCCCGGAGGAGCGTCGGAATTTGAACGCCGTCCGCGGCGTGCCTCCGCCACATCAGAAGTGCGACTCACGCTTCCGCGCGCAAAGCGCGCGGCCGACCGAAGGGAGCGTGGGGAGTGGGGCCCCGACGGGCTTCGCCCGTCGGGGCGAGGGGGCGCGTGCCCCCTCGTTGCGATCAAAACCCCGCGTTCTTGTCGACGACCACGTCCTTGACGGCGCGCGGCTTGATGTACTTCCCGGTGATCATGTCCTTGTAGCCCATGCCCGGCCCGATCATCGGGTAGACGTGGGCGTTCTGGTCCGTGATCACCTCGAGGAACGCGGGCCCGTCGTGATGCACGAAGGCGTCGAGCGCGTCGCGCAGCTCGTCGCGCGAGGTGACGCGGCGCACGAAGCCGAACCCGTCGGCCTCGGCGGCGCGCACGAAGTCCTTCTTGTGCAGCGTCTTGTCCGAGCCCGAGTAACGGTTGGCGTAGAACAGGTCCTGCCACTGGCGAACCATGCCGTCGCCGTAGTTGTTGAGCAGGAGGACCTTCACCGGGATGTCGTAGGTGGTGAGCGTCTCGAGCTCGCCGAGGTTCATGCGGATGGAGCCGTCGCCGTCGACGTCGATCACGAGCTTGCCCGGGTTCGCCAGCTGCGCACCGATCGCGGCCGGGAGGCCGAAGCCCATCGTGCCCATGCTGCCCGAGGTGAGGAAGCTCCGCGGGTTGATGAAATCGAGGTACTGCGCAGCCCACATCTGGTGCTGGCCGACACCGGTGGTGACGATGGCGTCGCCCTTGGTGATCTCGTTCAGGACCGCGAGCACCTCCTCCGACTGGACGAGGGGTGACTCGCGGTTGAAGTCGATCGGGTGCTTCACCTTGAGGTCGCGTACGTGCTCGAGCCAGCGCGAGAAGTCCTTGCGGAAGCCCTTGCCGGCGCGCGTCAGCTGTGCGAGCCCGCGCTTCGCATCGACCACGTAGGCCCAGTCGACGCCCTTCACCTTGCCGATCTCGGACGCATCGACGTCGAGGTGCGCGATCTTCGCACCGGGCGCGAACTCCTTCACCTTGCCGGCGACGCGGTCGTCGAAGCGCGAGCCGACCGCGAACAGGAAGTCGCAGTCCTCGACGGCGTAGTTCGCGTACGCCGTGCCGTGCATGCCGAGCATGTGCAACGACAGATCGCTCGTGGTGTCCATCCCGCCGATGCCGAGCAGCGTCGTCACGACGGGGACGTGGAAACGCTGCGCGAAGGCGCGCAGCTCGGCCGCGGCGCCGGCGTTGACCACGCCGCCGCCGGCGTAGATCAGCGGCCGCTCGCTCTCGCCGAGCAGTCGGAAGAAGTCCTTTGCCACCGCCTCGGGCAGGGTCGCGTGGTTGAGCGCGTGCATGCGCTCGTCGTAGCCGCGCAGGGTGAGGTGGCCGCTGCCGGTGAACACGCCCTGGCTGAGCTGCACGTCGCGCGGCACGTCGACGACGACCGGGCCGGGGCGGCCGCTGCGCGCGAGCTCGAACGCGCTGCGCATCGTCGCCTCGAGCTTGGTCTCGTCGGTGACCAGGAAGACGTGCTTCGCGCAGGCCGACATGATGTTGAACACCGGCGCCTCCTGAAAGGCGTCGGTGCCCATCGCCGCGCGCGGCACCTGGCCGCAGACGAGCACGACGGGAACGGAGTCGGCGTGACAGTCGCGGATCGGCGTGACGCAGTTGGTGGCGCCCGGCCCCGAGGTGACGACGAACACGCCCACCTTGCCGCTCGCGCGTGCGTATCCCGCCGCCATGAAGCCGGCACCCTGCTCGGTCGCCGGCACCACCAGGCGGACCTCTTCTTCCTTGGGGCGGCTCGCGTTGTGACGGAAGATCGCGTCGTAAGTGGGCAGGATCGCGCCGCCGCTGTAGCCGAAGACCGTGCTGACTCCCTCGTCGGCGAGCACCTGGACGATCATGTCCGCACCGGTCATTGTGGTTCCCGCAAGCGGGTGTCGCGCGGTGCGCTTGGCTTCTGGCAGGCTCGTCATCGTCTCACCTTCTCGTCCGGCTCCGTTCGTCGGATCGCGCGTTTTCGCTAGCACTTCGCGGATTTGCCTGCCACCGGCCGGCGCGGGATCGCCCCTGCGGCGGGTGCTTGCGAGCGCGTCCAGGTGTGGCAACAAGGCGGACGTGCCGTCCACGGACGATCACTGGATGGAGATCGCCCTCGCGCAGGCCCGGCGGGCGGCGGAGGAGGGCGAGGTTCCGGTCGGGGCGGTGCTGGTGCTCGACGACGTGGCGATCGCCGCCGCGCACAACGCGCCGATCGCGCTCCGCGACCCGACCGGCCACGCCGAGGTGCTGGCACTACGCGAGGGCGCTCTGCGTCAGGGAGCGTACCGGCTACCGGGAACGACGCTCTTCGCGACGGTGGAGCCCTGCGCGATGTGCCTCGGCGCCGCGCTGCACGCGCGCGTCGCACGCATCGTCTTCGGCGCGACCGACCCGAAGGGTGGTGCTGCGGGCAGCGTGGTCGATCTGAGCGCCGTCCCCGCGCTCAATCACCGCATCGAGGTCGTCGGTGGCGTTCGCGCCGCCGAATGCGCCGCGCTGCTGCGGTCCTTCTTCGCCGTGCGCCGGTCCCGCACCCGGCGGTCGCCCGGCGAAGACTCGTAGCGCCGAGCGCCGAAACGTGGTTGCGACCGGCGCGGGCAGGCGTTACAGGACCGCGACCTGGAGAGGTGGCCGAGTCCGGTTGAAGGCGCACGACTCGAAATCGTGTGTGCCCTAATAAGGCACCGTGGGTTCGAATCCCACCCTCTCCGTTTCCTTCGTTCGTCGCGATCCTGCTCCACAACCGTCGAGCAGCGCGCTAGAACGACGCAGCTCGCTGCGGTCCCGGTCGATCGACCGGGATCGGCACGGGCACGGAAGGAGTCGAGCAGGAACGCGAGGAGGTGTGGCTCCGCCACGCCGACGAGGCCCATCGGAGGACCGCAGCCGCTCGCGACAGCGAGCGGCGAGGACCGCACGGGGCACGAAAGGAGCCGAGCAGGAACGCGAGGAGGTGTGGCTCCGCCACGCCGACGAGGCCCATCGGAGGACCGCAGCCGCTCGCGACAGCGAGCGGCGAGGACCGCACGGGGGCTACATCAAATGGAGAGGTGCCGGAGTGGTCGAACGGGCACGACTGGAAATCGTGTGTACCCCAAAAGGGTACCGTGGGTTCGAATCCCACTCTCTCCGCTTTCGAGAAATTCGGCGGCGAGCAATTGCTCCCGCGGCGCGTGTCCATTATCTACAGCGCCAAGCAAGTCGGCACGTGCGGGTGTAGCTCAGTTGGCTAGAGCGCAACCTTGCCAAGGTTGAGGTCGCCGGTTCGACCCCGGTCACCCGCTCTCTCCGCCTCCACGGAGAGGGGCGTCACGTGCGGATTTCTCGCTAGCCTGCCGCTCGCGACCCGTGTTAGGCGTCCGCCATGGCGTCCAACACGTTATTCGTCAGCAACTTTCCGTTCACGACGACCGAAGACGAGCTGCGTGGGGCATTCGAGACGATCGGCACGATCCGGAGCGTGCGCATCATCGTCGATCGCGAGACCGGGCGCAGTCGCGGCTTCGCCTTCGTCGAGCTCGCCGAGGCCGAAGCGGCCGACGTGGCCATCGAGCAGCTGAACGAGACCGAGTTCCGCGGTCGTCGTCTCGTCGTCAGCAAGGCGCGCGGCCGCAGCGCCGACGGCGCGAGCGCGCCGCGCGCCGCCGACGCGGCTTCTCTCGCGCCGAGTCCATCGCCGTTCCGCCATCGGATCGTGATCGACTGGAGCGACGTCGACAACGCCTACACGGCGACCGTGCCGGAGCTCGGCGTGTCGGTCCACGCGGCCACCCTCGAGGCGGCACTGCGACAGGTGCAGAGTCGCGCGCGTGTCGGCGCGCTGTCGGCCGGCGAGGGCTGACGCGCCGCGACCGAGATTTGACATCGCCGCCTTTTTGCGCAAAGCGACCGCTCACAACGCGCAGGCAGCGCATGCGGGCGCGCCTGGTGAGCACCAGCCGCAGCCGAGGTGGTTGGGTGGAAGAGGCGCAGCGGTCTCCGCTGAGTGGCAAGCGAATCGGTTTCGCAGGACGTCTGCTGTCGTGTGACCGGCGGCTGGCGCGCGAGCTCGTGCAGAGCGCCGGAGGGCGCGTCGGCAGAGGACCGTCGCTGGACTACCTCGTGCTCGGGAACGGCGGACGTCCGCTCGCGACCAGCGTCGGACGCACCTTGACCGAGGCGCAGTTCTTGAACCTCGTGTGCGCGGTTCCCACCGAGTCGCTGCCCGATCCGCCTGAGCTGACCGACCTCGTCCCCGCGCGACACGCGGCGCGCCTCTACCCGCGCGTCACCTGGGCGCGGCGGCGGAGCCTCGCGCGGCGCGGACTCCTGAAGCCGGTCGCGCTGCCCAACGGCGTCGGCTACCGCTTCGGCGACCTGCGCGTGCTCCGGCAGGTCGACGAGTTGCTCGGTGCCGGTCTGTCGCTGGCGCAGGTGGTACAGCGGCTCGCGCCGGGCATGAAGGGACAGCTCGAGTTCCGCTTCCCGATGGCCGCGATCAAGCCGAAGCCGCGGCGCATCTCGGTGCGACCGGAGGTCGAGTCGGCCGACGCGTGGTTCGACGTGGGCTTCTGGGCGGACCGCGACCGATCGAGTTACCCGACGGCGATCGCCGCCTACCAGCGCGCGCTCAAGATCGATCCCGCGCACGTGCCGTCGCTGATCAACCTCGGCAACATCTACTACGAGCTCGGGGAGTTCACCCGGGCGCGCGAGATGTACGCCCGCGCCACGACGCTCGACGGCGAGAACCCGCGCACGCACTTCAACCTCGGTAACGCGTGCGACGAGATCGGCGATCTCCTCGGCGCGGCGCGTGCGTATCGCCGTGCCATCGCTCTCTGGCCCGGCTATGCGGACGCGCACTTCAACCTGGCGCTGGTTGCCGAGAAGCTCAGCAGCTGGTCTCTCGCCCGCAAGCACTGGGAGCGCTTCCTCGACCTCGAGCCCGGGAGCGAGTGGGCGGCGGTCGCGCGCTCCCACCTCGACGACGCGAAGCGCGCGGAGGCGGCGCCGCGCAAGCCAGCGAGCGAGCGCGAGCCGGTCTGAGGGCCGTACCGGGCAGCCGGATCGAGGCGCGTTCGAGATCGCAACTGGCGTCCATCGGATCGCTGTGGTAGCCGAGCCGGGCGCCGGCAAGTCCAGCGCCCCGGCCCGGGCGGCGTACCCAAGTGGCTAAGGGGAAGGTCTGCAAAACCTTTATTCGTGAGTTCGATTCTCACCGCCGCCTCTCGCCACCACTCCGTGGCACCCGTGTGACGACGCTCGTTCGGGACGACGCGGCGCGCCATCGACGACTCGGAGGCAAAAACTCTTGACCATCCCGCGGCGCGTCGGATAGGTCGGCGTTCGCCTTGTGCGGCGACGCCGCACGCGACACGGAGGGACTCGCGGCGGACCGCGCGGCGATCCGCATCACCTGCTTCATCCACACGCGCCTTGCCGGCGCCCCAGACACCGTCGCCAGCGGACCTCGCCCGCCGTGACGGAGCGAGAGTCGCGATGACGAGATGGACCCCGGTGCTGGCCGCTCTCAGCCTCCTGGTCGCGAGCGCGACCGCCGGAGCGCAGGTGCAGGACGCGGCGCAGCAGAAGTGCAGCAGCATCGCCGACCTGAACGCCGATCTCGTCGCGTGGGCGCAGGCCGGCGAGATCAATCTCTGCTTCCGCGACGCGGCCAAGGGCGCGCTCGGCAATCCGGCGGCGCTCCAGGCCTGCATCAGCGCCGACGCGAAGGGCAAGGTCGCGAAGAAGAGCGCGGTCGCGATCGGCAAGGAGCTCAAGAGCTGCTCGCCCGCGAACCTGCCGGGCTTCGCGGTTCCCGACCTCGCCGGCCCGTACGTCGCGCCACCGACGGCAGGCGCCTTCGACGCTGCCCTGCACGAGGTCTACGCGGAGGCGACCAGCGCCACCGCCGTCAAGTCGGAGAAGACGCTGCTGGTGGACGTCTTCGGGAACCCGGTCGACGACGCCGTGCTCCTCCTCTCGGAGAGTGCGACCGGCGCCAAGTGCCAGGCCGAGATCACCAAGACGCTGCTGAAGTGCGAGCGCACCAAGCGCAAGGAGTACAACACCTGCGAGAAGTCGGCGCTCAAGAGCGGCCTCGGCAGCGAGGCCCTGCTCGAGACGACGTGCTTGACGACCGCCGGCGATCCCGCCAGCGGCCAGCCCGACCCGAAGGGCAAGATCGTCAAGCAGTGCGAGAGCAAGATCGCCTCGGTGCTCGAGAAGAAGTGCTTCAGCCAGAACCTGGCGGCGCTCTTCCCGGGTGAGTGCTCCGACGCCGGCGCCGCGGGCTTCCCCGGCTGCGTGGTCGATCGCATCGACTGCCGCCTCTGCCAGCAGCTCAACGAGTTCAACGGCCTGTCGCGCGACTGCGATCTGTTCGACGACGGTGTGGACAACGACAGCTGCCGCCCGGTCCTCCCGGTCTGCGGCGACGACGTGCTCGACCTGCCGTCCGAGCAGTGCGACGACGGCAACACGGTGGGCGGCGACTGCTGCAGCTCGAGCTGCCAGTTCGAGACCACCGCGGCAGCCTGCGACCAGCCGCGCGTCGTGATCGAGACGCCGGACAACGGCATCTTCAGCCTCGCCTCCAGCGTCTCGGTCAGCGGTTACGTCGAGAACGTCAACCTCAACAACGCGAGCCTGACGGTCAACGGCGCCCCCGTGGTCATCCAGCCGAACAAGACCTTTTCGACCACCGTCAACCTGAGCCCGGCGACCGTGTTCAACCCGATCCTGGCGACGCTCACGCGCAGCAACGACGGGGAGAAGACGAACGACCGCGTCGTCGTCATCGCCGGCCCCTCGATCGCCGAGGGCGACGCCTCGCCCAACGGCATCGGCATGCGCTTCAACGACAGCGGCCTCGACTCGATCGAGCCCGCGGTCGAGGCGCTGGTCGACATCGACCCGGCGGAGCTGATCGCGCCGGGCACGCTGGTGATCAACGACTTCTGCTACCTCGACTCGATCTTCGGCTGCATCGGCCGGGTGGACGTCACGATCAGCGGAACGCCGCCGCCGTCGATCTCGGGCTTCGACATCGACATGGACTCGATGACGAACTTCGTCGCGGGCGACATCACGCTGCACAACCTGTTCGTGCGCGCCAACGTCGACAATGCGACGGGCGTCTCGCTGCACTGCACGATCGACATCCGGTCGAACACCGTGAACCTGTTCGGCGACTACGGGCTCTCGCCCATGGCCTCGCAGCCGACGCAGGTGGACGTCGCCCAGATCGGCCTGGTCGACGTGGTGCTCGGCGGCTTCACCGACACCACCAACTGCAGCGGTCTGCTCGGCGGCCTCGTCGAGGTGCTGATCGATCTCTTCATCGGCGACATCAAGGACCTCTTCGAGCCCGCGCTCGAGGACTTCCTGAACGTGGTCGACGGCAACGGCAACACGCCGATCGCCGGCGCGATCGAGACGGCGCTGCTCGGCGTCGAGATCGCGGGTCCGATCGGCGACGGACTCGGCGTCGTGCTCGACACGCCGATGAACGCCGTCCTCGAGGACAACGTCGGCATCACCTTCAGGATCGACGCCTCCGGCACCGCGTCGACGCCCGATCCGGAAGCGCCGGATCTGACCGCGTCGTACCACGTCGCGGAGACCTTCCCGACGTTCGGCGCGAACTCGCCGGGCGGATTCCCGTACGGGCTCGGCATCACCTTCTCGACCTCGGCCTTCAACCAGCTGCTGCGGGCACAGGTCGAAAGCGGCCTGCTGCGTACCGAGCTGACGGCCATCGATCTCGGTGGTGGCCCGATCCCGCTCACCGCCGGCTTGCTGGCGGCGTTCTTCCCCGAGCTGGGCGTGGTTCCGCCGGCGACCCCGCTGGCGGTGCGGCTCGCGCCGACGATCGCCCCGGTGCTGACCGGCGCGGCCGGTCCGCTCGGCGAGCTGGCCGAGCTCAAGATCGCCCAGCTGCTCGCGCACGTGGTGGCGGATCCGAACTCGTCGGACGAGCTCCTGCTGGCGACGATCACCGTCGACGCGCGGCTCGGCTTCGACATGACCTTCAACTCCGGCGCGATCAACCTGACGATCACGCCGCCGGGGCCCGCGGATCTCACTGTGGCGCTGCTGGCGAATCCGCTCAGCATCGATGAGGCCGCGGTACAGTCGCTGCTTCCCGCGATCCTCGGCCCGCTGCTCCCGACGCTCGCCGACGCGCTCGGCAGCATCCCGCTGCCCGAGTTCTTCGGCCTGAACCTGACGGGCGTCGAGGTGGCACGGACGGGTGGCCACATGGGAATCTTCGCGAACCTGACCCCGACACCGTAGGCGGGCCGGAGGTGCAGCGGGCGGGATTGCTCCTGCCGGCTGCACCTCCGTCGCCGCGGTCCCGTGCTCCGGTGGCGCCCGTCGGGTGGCCGCGCATATAGTGCCGGCGTGCAGAAGCCCCTCTGGATCGACGACCGCGCCGGGCTCGACGAGCTCGTTGCGCGCCTGGTGCAGGAGCCCGCCTACGGGCTCGACACCGAGTTCCACCGCGAGCGGACGTACTTCCCGCACCTGGCGCTCGTGCAGATCGCATGGCCGGGCGGGGTCGCGGTGATCGACCCGATCGCCGTCGACGTGGCTCCGCTCGCGAAGCTGCTCGAAGGTCCGGGGCTGATGATCTGCCACGCGGCCGAGCAGGACCTCGAAGTGCTGCGCCTCGCCTGCGGCACGCGTCCCGCACGGCTGTTCGATACCCAGATCGCGGCGGCGTTCGTCGGGCTCGGCTTCGCGGCGCTCGGCCGTCTCGTGACCGCTGTCGTCGGCGCGACGCTCGCGAAGGGCGATCGGCTCACCGACTGGACGCGCCGGCCGCTCGACGAGAGCCAGATCAGCTACGCCGCGTCCGACGTCGAGCACCTGCTCGCGCTGCACGAGGCGCTGTGCGAGCGCGCCCGGCAGGCCGCCACCCTCGGATGGATCGAGGAGGAGTGCGAGCACCTCCGCAACCGGTCGACCGGTACGGCAGAGCCCGAAACCGCGTGGTGGCGGATCAAGGGGAGCCGCACGCTGCGTGGCAAGTCGCGCGGCGTCGCGCAGGAGGTCGCCGCGTGGCGCGAGCGACTCGCGATGGCGCGCGACATACCGCCACGCTTCGTGCTGCCCGACCTCGCGCTGGCCGGCATCGTCCAGCGGCCGCCGCAGAGCCGCGAGCAGCTCGGCACCGTTCGTGGCCTCGAGCAGCGGCACCTGCGCGGCGTCGCGGACGACATCTTCGCGGCGGTGGAGCGCGGGCTTGCGCTCGACGCGCGCGACTTGCGCCTACCGGCGCGCGGCGAGCCGCCGCTCGACGACGAGGCGGGGCCGATGGTCGCGCTGGGCCTGGCGCTGGTCGCACAGCTCGCGGCACAGCGACAAATGGAGCCTTCGCTGCTCGCGACGCGGGCCGACGTGCAGTCGATCGCGGCTGGTCGCACCTCGGGGCGGCTCGCGAGCGGCTGGCGCGCCGAGATCGCAGGCGAGGCGTTACGCCGGCTCTTCGCGGGCCAGGCGGCGCTGGCCGGGGACGGGAAGGGCGGCGTACGGCTGATCGACGTCCCGGCAGAGCCGACGGCCGGCGCGCGGTCGTGAGACGGGCCGGGGTGGTGAAAGTGGTAGACACAGGGGACTTAAAATCCCCTGGCCGGCAACGGCCGTGCGGGTTCGAGTCCCGCCCCCGGCACGCACGTCGTCGCTGAAGGTCCCCTCGCGAGCGCCCCGTCCCCCTTCCGAGGGATGAAGATGAAGGGTTGAGCACCGCGTCGCGGTGTGCTCCCATGGTCGGGCGGCGAGACAGCCGCCCCAGCCACCGCGATCGCCTGCGGAAGCACGTGTCCGGCGCTCCAGCCGAGGCCTCCCCGGCCCGGCGACGCCGATGCCCCCATGAGGGCAGCTCATTCGAGGCATGAGGCTTTCAGGCCGGCCCTTCTCTTGAGGGCCTGACGCGTCGCGTTACGCTCAAGAACTGGAACTACGCATGAAGGACGCCCTTGCCCTCGACAGCCTCGCCGCGCGCGAGGAGGAAGCCGTGGCGGTGGCCGGGATCGCTCCCGAGTCGCTCTGCGGCATGCTCCGTCTGGTGCGCCGCACGGCGCTCGCCGCCACGGTCGGGGGATCTCTCGCCATCCTGATCTCGCCTTCGGTGCCGAGCCGGCAGCCGACAGAGGCAACGCCCCGGGTCGAGCACGGCACGGTCGGCTCCGGGGCGACCACGGCGTCGTGGCGCGACGGTGCGCTCGAGAGGGGAGCCGCGGCCGAGGCGGCCGAGGTCGCGGTCACCCGCGGCCAGCTGTTCGCCGCCGTCAGCCGCTGCCGGCCGTCGCTGTCGGAGGGCTTGCGCTGGCGCATCGCAGACGCGGTGCACCACGAGTCGAAGCGCCATGGCTACGATCCGCTGTTCGTGATGGCGCTGGTCGAGGTCGAGAGCACCTGCTCACCCACCGCGAACAGCTCGCGCGGCGCGGTCGGCCTCACACAGATCAAGCCCTCGACGGCGCGCGAGGTCGCCAAGGGCCTCGGCGTTCCCTTCGCCGGGAGGAGCTCGCTGGTGCAGCCGCGGCTCAACGTACGCCTGGGGTTGAGCTACCTGTCGCAGCTCGAGCGGAAGTTCGGTGATCCGTACGTCGCCATGGCCGCCTACAACCTCGGACCGCGCAAGGCGGCGCGGATGTCCCGGTCGCACGCCAAGCGGGCGCGCTACGTGAAGAAGATCCTCGCGCGCTACGAGGGGCTCCTGGTCGAGCACGCGGCGTAGCCCGCTCGCCCGGAATGATGGCGCACGCGGCGTGAGCGGTCAGGGCTCCTGGACGAGCTCCACCGCGTCACCCAGGCGGGCCGTGCCCGGCTCCACGACGCGCGCGTAGGCACCGAGACAGTGCCGGGCCTCGCGCACCAGCACGCGCATGATCCGCGGGTCCTTCGGCAAGTCGCCGACCGGCAGGGTGGTCATCACGCAGCGCATGCAGCCGATCGTCACCTCGACCGTCGCGCTGCCGATGCGCAGCCGCTTGCCCGGCCACGCGGCCTCGGGAAAGCCGTCGCGCGCGTCGGGCACCGACAGCAGGAAGTTCGGCCGGAAGCGGCGCACGTCGATGCGCGAGTCTGGGGCGAGGGACTGCAGGTGCGCGAGCGAGCGATCGGTCACGAGCAGGAGAGGAAACGCGTCGAAGTACGTTCCCGGCGGCGACTCGAACTCGAAGACCTCGGGCGGCAGCCCGGTGAAGTCGGGCAGCGGCTCGCCGGGCTCGAGGGCAAACGTGGCGCGGAGCTCTTGCTCGAGGTCGTCGTAGGTCGGCGCGCCGCGGCGGTAGTGGTCGAGCTGCTCCGCCGGCTGGAGCGGCCACAGCGTCACCGAGCGCCCGAGGGCAGAGCTCAGGCGCTCGTTCGCGTGGGCCGCGTCGGTGCGCAGCAGGCTCCCGTCGGGCAGGCACATCTCGGCCGGCGGGATGTGCGATTCCCGCGGCTCGTCGACGTAGCGCGCAGCGCACCGCATCAGCTCGGGGATCTTCTTCGCGCCGCGGATGCCCCCGCGCTCCTCGTCGCGCACGGCCCAGCCGCGGTCGCCCGGCAGACCCCACTCGCCGAGGGACGTCGTCTCGAGCTGCTCGCCCGCCATCGACTTCACCGGGTAGCGCCAGATCTCGGTCACGCTGCCGACGCGCATGTGGTCTCCTTCCGCCGGGCCGCGGGCCCGCGAGGTCACGCGTTGACCGCGCGACGGGCTGCCCCTACCATGCCCTCCTCGGCTGCGTAAGCATGCATCCTTCTCCTCGCCCGTCTCGCGGGCGCCCCTCCCCATGCCAGGCCGGCTGCTGAACGCGACGTTGCTCTTGACGCTCGCTGCGTTTCCCGCCGCGGGGCTGCTGCTGCTCGTGCTGCGCGGACCGTTCGGCGGCGCCGGCTGGGCGACGCTGCTCGCGGCGTGCGCCGCCGGCGCGCTCGCCCTCGTCGTGCTCGCGGCGCGCGGGGGCTGGTCGTCGCTCGTCTCCGGTGACGCGGACGACGCACCGGCGCCGGCCGGGTGGACCGGGCTGCTCGGAGCGCTCGTCGTGCCGCTCGCCTTGCTACCCGTGGTGATCGCGGTCCTCGGCTCGCCTCGCGTGCAGATCTCGCACCATGGCTTCTTTCACTCCGCCTACGTGCACCAGGTGCTCGCGGGCATGGTGCCGCCCGAGAACGTCACGCTGCCGGGGCACCCGTCGAACACCTACTGGCCGTACCATGCGCTGCTCGCGGCGCTGATCGCGCTGCTCGGCATCCCCGCACCGCTCGCGTCGGCGCTGCTCAACCTTGCGCTGCTCGCGGGCTCCCTCGCGTGGATCGCCGCGCTGGTGCGCGAGCTGTACGGGCCGGTGCTCCGCGGGCTCGGAGGCGTCGTCGCTCTGTTCGGGCTCTTCGGTGCGAACCTTCTCGGCGGACTCTACTGGCTCCTCCATGCCGCGGCCGGTGCGCCCGCCGAGCCGCGCGTTCTGGTGCTGCTCGGCGACACACGGCTCGCGACCCTGCTCGCGAAGTTCGCGAACTACACCGGTGCCGCGCTGGGCGTGTACTTCTACGTCTTCACCTTGCTCGTGACGGTGCGCGTGCTGCGCGGACGCGCGCGGGCGTTCGATCTGCTGCTCGGCGCGATGGCGCTGCTGGGTGCGTTCGCGCTGCACGCGATCACCGGGGCGTTCATCGCCGCCGGCTTCCCGCTCGCAGCGGCGGTGGCGCTCGTGGTCGCGCTCGCGCTCGACCGACGGCTCGCGGCGGCGCTCGCGCCGGCGCGCGTGCGCGGTCGGGTGCGCGGATGGCTCGCGCGCGAGAGCGTCGCCGGGCTCGTCGCGGGCGTGGTGGTCGTCGCCGCCGTCGCCGTCCCGGTGCTCCACTTCGTCGCCAGCGCGTCCAGCGAGTTCCCGGAGCCGCCGCGCATCGGCCTGCCCGACGCGTACGCGCTGTCGGTGGTCGCCACGAGCTATCCGTTGCTGCCGCTGTTCGCCCTCGGCGTCGCTTTCGCGCTGCGGCGCCGCGATCCCGCCATCGGCTTTCTCGCCCTGGTCTGCCTCGGGGGCTACGCTCTGGCGAGCGTGGTCTCCATCTCAGGCAGGAACGAGTACAAGTTCATCTATCTCGGGTCGGTCGGGCTCTGCCTGGTCGCACTCGGGCCGCTCGTGCGGACGCTGCTCGACGCTCACGCGTCGACGGCTCGCCGCGGCGTGGCGTGGGCGCTGCTCCTGCTGCCGTGCCTGAACGTCGCGACGTTCGGTACCGCTCAGCTTCGCGGGCCGCTCTGGGCCGACCGTACGTTCACCTACGACGGTAGCCACGTGGCGGCGAGGCCGGACGCGCCTGCGACGCCCGGAACCGGGCTCGAGCTCGCCGACCTGTTCGCCTGGGTCCGCGCCGAGACGCCGCCGGAGACGGTCGTGGTGGTGCCGCTGCTGTTCCGCGACCGCAGCGTGCTCTACGTTCTCGCCGAGCGTGTCCCGTACGTGGTCGACGGGATGCACTACAACCGCGGACTTCCCGAGTTCCAGGTGCGCGCCGCGCAGGTGGAGACGCTCTTCGGTCCGGGGAACGAGTCCGCCGAGCGTGCCGCGGCACTCGCCGAGATCGCTGCGGCGCTTCCCGGCCGGCCGAAGGTGCTGGTTTACCCGCGGCATCTGAAGAGCAGCTTCGATCCGGCGAGCGAAGGCATGGTTCCGCTGCGCGCGGGCAAGGTCGCCGACCTCTATGCATTTCCGGGCGCGGCGCTCCACGGAGCGTCCTCGTGAGCGCGCCGGATCGTTCCGCACCCGGCAGCGACGCGTCCTACCGGATCCCGTTCAACCGCTCGACGCTCGTCGGCCGCGAGCTCGAGTACATCTCGCAGGCGATGCGCATCGGCCAGATCGCTGGCGACCAGGTCTTCACGCGGCGCTGCCACGAGCTCCTCGAGCGGACTCTCGGCGTACCGCGCGCGTTGCTCACGACCTCGTGCACGCACGCGCTCGAGATGGCGGCGCTGCTGCTCGAGATCGCGCCGGGTGACGAGGTGATCGTGCCGTCGTTCACCTTCGTGTCGACGATCAACGCCTTCGTTCTGCGCGGCGCGCGCCCACGCTTCGTCGACGTGCGTCCGGACACGCTGAACCTCGACGAGCGCCTGCTCGAGCCGCTCGTCGGCCCCCGCACGCGGGCGATCGTACCGGTGCACTACGCCGGGGTGGGCTGCGCGATGGATCCGATCCTCGAGATCGCGCGGCAGAGCCGCGTCGAGGTGGTCGAGGACAACGCGCACGGTCTGTTCGGCAAGTATCGCGGGCGCTGGCTCGGAACGTTCGGCGGCCTCGCGACGCAGAGCTTTCACGAGACCAAGAACGTCACCTGCGGCGAGGGTGGGGCGCTGCTGGTGAACGACGAGCGCTTCGTCGCGCGTGCCGAGATCGTGCGCGAGAAGGGCACGGACCGCAGCCGCTTCTTCCGCGGCGAGGTCGATCGCTACGGCTGGGTGGACGTCGGCTCGAGCTACCTGATGTCGGACGTTCTCGCGGCCTTCCTGTTCGGGCAGCTCGCCGAGTGGGAGCAGATCCAGAGCCGGCGCGCGACCCTCTGGTCGCGCTACGACGCGGCGCTCGCGGGGTGGGCCGCGCGACACGAGGTGCGTCGCCCGGTCGTGCCCGCCGACTGCGAGCAGGCATACCACATGTACTACCTGCTGCTGCCGTCGCTCGCGGTGCGCTCGCGGCTCGCCGCACACCTGAAGGAGCGCGGCATCCTCGCGGTGTTCCACTACCTGCCCCTGCACTCCTCGGCGATGGGGCGGAAGCTCGGCGGCCGCCCTGGCGACTGCCCGGTCGCCGAGGACGTGAGCGAGCGCCTGATCCGCTTGCCGATGTACGTCGGGCTCGACGACCGGGAGCAGGAGGAGGTGATCGCGGCGCTGGAGGACTTCCGCGGATGGTGAGCAAGACGAACACGCCGCTCGTCGAGCTCCTGCCTTGGGACACCGAGTTCTTCGGCCGGCGCATCGGTCGGGCGCGCATCGGCAGGCTCGATCCGACGACGGCTGCGCAGCTCGTGGGCGAGGCCGCCGAGGCCGGCATCGAGTGCCTCTACTTCGCCGCGGCGTCGGACGACTTCGCGACCGTGCTGCTGGCGGAGGAGCGAGGCTGCCACCTGGTCGACGTGCGCGTCGTGCTCGAGCGATCCGTCGAGGCGGCGACGACCGCACCGCCCGGCGACAACGGGCTCGTGATCGATGGCGCAATCCCGGCGGACCTGCCGCGGCTCGAGGAGATCGCAGCCGACGTCGCTCGCTCGAGCCGCTACGCCGCCGACCCACGCTTCACGCGCGAAGAGACCGAGCGCCTCTACCGCGTCTGGGTTGCGAACGCGGCGAGCGGTTACACCGACGCGATCCTGGTCGCGCGCGAGCGCGCAGCCGCCGCGGCGCTCGGCTTCGTCGGGACGAAGATGCACGACGCGCTCTGTGACCTGCAGCTCGTCGGCGTGGCGCGCGAGCAGCGGCAGCGCCGCATCGGCCGCGCGCTGGTCGACGCGGCCGTCGGCTGGGCGCACGCGCACGGGGCAACGCGCATCCAGGTCGTCACGCAAGGGCGCAACGTCGCGGCGCAGCGCCTGTACCAGCAGGCGGGTTTCCTCACCACCGAGGTGAAGCTCTTCTACCACCTCTGGCTGTCGCGCGGGGCGGGCTGAAGAGCGTGAGCAAGAATTGCGAACGCTCGAAGGAGGCGGGCCAAGGGCCCGCCGGCAGGTGGGGTGAAGCCCGCGTATTCACTTCGCGGGCGAGGGCAGCGCCGCGGCCCTCCCCTCGGTGATGACCCGAGCCTGAGCGATCTCTGCTCAGGTTCTGTGAAGGCGCCGTCAGCGGGTGGTGGTGCGCACCGCGTACGGCGGGCGGTTCATCGTCCGGAAGTGCACGCGCGCCAGGTACTCGCCGATGATGCCGAGCGCGAAGAGCTGAGCCCCCGAGAAGATCGCGATCACCGAGGCGAGGAACGGGAATCCGGGCACGACGCTGCCGTGCACGAGCCAGCGTCCGAGCACCCACGCGAGCACGGCGAATCCGAACAAGGTGAACCCGAAGCCGACGAGGCTCGCGATCTGCAGCGGGAAGGTGCTGAAGCCGGTCATCATGTTCATCGCGTGCGTGACCAGCTTGCGAAAGGTGTAGTTCGACAGGCCGTCGACCCGCGGCGCGTGCTCGACCGGGATCGCGGTGAACCGCGTCGTGCCCCAGGTGAGCAGCACGTCGATGGAGACGTAGTAGCCGTCGTACCCGGCGAACGCGTCGCGCAGCCCGGTACGGAATGCACGATAGGCGCTCACCTGGCGAGCGATCGGCGCGCCCATCGCCTGCGCGAGCGCGAGCTTGGTGATCTGCGACGCGAGGTCCCGCAGCACGCCGTGCTGCTCGCGCACCGGCGCTCCATAGACGACGTCCTCGCCCCGCTCGAGCGCGGCGAGCAACGCGGGGATCTCCTCGGGCGGGTGCTGCAGGTCGTCGTCCATCGTGACGACGATCGCGTGGCGCGCGGCGCGGATGCCGCACAGCAGCGCGTTGTGCTGCCCGTAGTTGCGCATCAGGTCGATGCCGCGCACCCAGTCGTGGGCCTGCACGAGATCCGACACCACCGTCCAGCTCTCGTCGCGGCTACCGTCGTTGACCAGCAGGAGCTCGTACGGTCGTCCGCGGGAGCGCAGCACGGGCTCGAGCCGAGCGACCAGCGCCCGCAGGATGCCGGCGCTGTTGTGCACCGGTACCACGACCGAGACCGATCCGGGAGCAGACTCGATCCGCGAGCTCTCGGCGGGCGGTTCGGGGGCGTCGTCCCGGACGCGGCCGGGGGCATCGAGCGGGAGCGTCATCGCGGAGCGGCATCCTCGCACCCGCGTCGCCGGTGAGGCAAGCAGGCGCCTCCCTCCGCAGGCGCCTCCCGTTCGCCGCGGGGCGACCTCGGGTCGGGTCCGCCGGGGCCCGCCTCGCTTGCTCCCGCATCGGCGCGTCGCTACGGGAGCGAGAGCGATGTTCGGCAAGAAAGCGCGGCGGGACCACCCGTGAGTGCCATCGCCGCGGCCGTGCCGGGTGCACCGCTCACCGCCCTCTCTCCGGGCCTCGCGCGCCCGCGCGTCTCGGGCAAGTTCTTCTACGCCGGCGATCAGAAGCTCTACGTGAAGGCCGTGTCGTACGGGCCCTTCCGGCCGGCTTCGGACGGCATCCCGTTCCCGTCGCGCGAGCGCGCGCGCCGGGACTTCGAGCTCATGCAGGCGCTCGGCGCGAACACCTTCCGCACCTTCACGCCGCCGCCCGAGTGGCTGCTCGACCTCGCTGCCGAGCACGGACTGCGCGCCATCGTCGGCGTGCCATGGGCGCAGCAGGTGTGCTTCCTCGACGACCCGACCATCGTCAAGGACAGCCGCAAGCGCATCGGCGACGCCGCGCGCGCGATCGGCAACCATCCCGCCGTGCTGGCGATGTTCGTCGGCAACGAGACGCCACCGGACATCGTACGCTGGCACGGTCCCGAGGCGGTGCAGAGGTTCCTGCACTCGCTGTACCTCGAGGCGAAGCAGCAGGCCCCCGATACGCTCGTCAGCTACGCCAACTACCCACCGACCGAGTATCTCGACCTCGACTTCCTCGATTTCCTCTCGTTCAACGTCTACCTGCACCGCGAGCCGGACTTCCGCCGCTACCTGATGCGGCTGCAGAACCTCGCCGAGGATCGACCGCTCTTCCTCTCCGAGTTCGGCATGGACTCGATCCGAGAGGGCCGCGAGCACCAGGCGGAGACCCTGGGCTGGCAGGTGCGCGCCGCGTTCGAGCTCGGCGCCGCCGGCATCACGGTGTTCTCGTGGACCGACGACTGGTTCGCGCTGTCGTGGCAGACCGGCGGCGGCTTCCAGGTCGAGGACTGGGCGTTCGGCCTCGTGGACGTCGAGCGCACGCCGAAGCCGTCCTACTTTGCCGTGCAGCGGACGTTCAACGCGGCGCTGCCGCCGGTGCCGCCCGACCCGCCGATGATCTCGGTCGTCGTGTGCGCCTACAACGCCGAGCGCACGATGGAGCCGTGCCTCAGGTCGCTCGCCGACTGTCCGTACCCGAACTACGAGGTGGTGGTCGTCAACGACGGCTCGACCGACGCGACCGGCGAGATCTCGCATCGCTACGAGGGCGGGCGAATCCGCGTCATCGACCAGCCGAACATGGGCCTCTCCGCGGCGCGCAACGTCGGAATCGAAGCGGCTCGCGGTGAGATCGTCGCCTACACCGACTCCGACTGCGTCGTCGATCCCGACTGGCTCACCTACCTCGCGTACAAGTTCAAGGAAGGCTTCGTTGCGGTCGGCGGACCCAACTTTCCCCCGCCCGAGGACACCCTGGTGCCGTCGGCGGTCGCGGTGTCGCCCGGCGGGCCGACGCACGTGCTGGTGAACGACGACGTCGCCGAGCACATCCCCGGCTGCAACATGGCGTTCCTGAAGTCCAAGCTCGAGGAGATCAACGGCTTCGACGTCGCCTACACGGCGGCGGGCGACGACGTCGACCTGTGCTGGCGGTTGCAGAACGCCGGCTACGTGATCGGTTTCAGCCCGGCCGCCATGGTCTGGCACTTCCGGCGAAACACGGTGCGTGCGTACCTGAAGCAGCAGATGGGCTACGGCAAGGCCGAGGCCCTGCTGTTCTTCAAGCACCCGCTGCACTTCAACCTGCTCGGGCAGTCACGCTGGCTCGGACGCATCTACGGCGACCTGACCACGACGTTCTTCTCGCGGCGGCCGGTGATCTACTACGGCGCGTTCGGGGAGGGCCTCTTCCAGACCCTCTACGAGCGGCCCGCGTCGTTCTTCACCTACCTGCCGTTCACGCTCGAGTGGAACATCGTCGCCGCGGTGCTGCTGCTGACCGCCGTCATCTCCGGCGAGTACCTCGTCGTCTCCTCCATCCCCTTCGCCATCTCGGCGGTCTCCGCGGCGAACACCGCGGCCCGCGCCAAGCTCGACCCTCGCTTCGGCGGGATCCGCGCGCGGCTCCTGGTGATGACGCTCCTCTATCTCGGCCCCCTGCTGCGCAGCTTCGAGCGCTACCTGTGGCGGCTGCGCGGCACGCGCGACGTCGAGCGCATCGAGACCGAGCGTCTGAAGGCGAGCGACCTGTCGCTCCTGCGGCGGCGCTTCGAGCTCAAGCTGTGGAGCGAGACCGGCACCGAGAAGAGCCAGCTGCTGCACGAGCTGATGTCCTTCCTCGCCATCCGCAAGTACCGCCTCGCGGTCGACTCGGGCTGGAACGACTGGGACATCGAGGTGTCGCGCGGCTTCTGGACCTCGGCACGCATCGAGGTCGCGGTCGAGAACCACACCGGCGCGAAGCGCCTGCTGCGCGTGAGGACCTCGCTGCACACGGCGAAGACGGGGCTCTGGGCCCTCCTCGGGTGCGTCGCGATCGCGATCCTCGGCATCGCGGTCGACAACCCCGACCTGATGGGGCTCGGCGTCGTGCTCGCGGCCCTCGACGTGAGCGTGATCGCGTTCCAGAACTTCCGCCTCGGTCGCGTGCTGCTGCGCGTGTTCGGTGCCGTGGCGAGCCGCCTCGATCTCACGCCGGTCGGGACGGGACGCGAGCGCGCGGCGTGAGCGAGCTGCTCGCCCACCTCCGTCGCATCTCGCCGTATCTCCGTCCCTATCGCCTGCGCCTCGCGGGCGCGATCGGGCTGGTGTTCGTCATCAGCCTCGCCGAGGTCGCGAAGCCGTGGCCGCTGAAGATCGTCGTCGACAACGTCCTGGGCGGCAGACCGCTGGCGCTCGTCGGCTATCCGGAAGAGACCTCGGCGGCGACCCTGCTCACCATGGCGGCGGTCAGCCTGGTGCTGCTCTACCTGCTGATCGGGCTGCTGCAGGTCCTGAGCAACTACGTCACGATCGAGATCGGCCAGCGCATGGTCGACGACTTCCGCAGCGAGCTCTACCAGCACCTGCAGCGGCTCTCGCTGGGCTTCCACCACCGGCGCAGCGCCGGCGACCTGATGTACCGGCTCGCGGCCGACACCTTCGCGATCCAGACGCTGACGATGAACGGCTTCTTCCCGACGATCTCGGCGCTCGCGATGCTGGTCGGGATGCTGCTCGTCATGGCGCGCGTCGATCTGTACTTGACGATGATCGCGCTGGTGGTGTGCCCGCTTCTGGCGCTGGTGATCCGCGTCATGAGCGCGCGCATCACGCGCGTCGCGACCCACGCCCGCGAGCGCGAGAGCGAGCTCTACACCGCGGCCGAGCGCTCGATGTCGGCGATCAAGGTGATCCAGGCGTTCACCCGCGAGGACGAGGAGCACCAGCGGTTCATCGGCGTCAGCCGCGCCAGCCTGTCGGCGAATCTGCAGCTCTACACCTACCAGACCGGCTACTCGATGATGGTCAACGTGATCGCCGCGGTCGGCACGGCGGTGGTGATCTGGGTGGGAGCGAAGTCCGTTCTCGAGGGCCGGCTGACGGTCGGTGACCTGCTGATCTTCACCAGCTACCTCGCCTCGCTGTACGCGCCGATCAACACCATCAGCAACAGCTACGGCCTGGTGCAGGGCGCGAAGGTCGGCGTGGGGCGCGTGTACGAGATCCTGGAGATGGCGCCCGACATCCCCGACGGGCCGCGCCAGCTCGCGCGTACCGACGTACGCGGCGGCTTCGAGCTCGAGCACGTGAGCTTCGGCTACGTGCCCGGACAGCCGGTGCTGCGCGACTTCTCGCTGCGCGTCGAGCCGGGCGAGATGATCGCGCTGGTCGGCGCGACCGGGGCGGGCAAGAGCACGCTGGTGAGCCTGCTCGCGCGCTTCTACGATCCCGACGAGGGGCGCGTTCTCCTCGACGGCGTCGACCTGCGCAGCTACGCGGTGCGCTCGCTGCGCCAGCAGTTCTCCATGGTCCTGCAGCCGCCGATCGTCTTTCCCACCACGCTGCGCGACAACATCTCGTACGGACGACGCGAGGCCACGGAGGAGGAGATTCTCGCCGCCGCGGCGGCTGCACAGCTCGGCCCCATGCTCGCGAGCCTGCCGGACGGCCTGGACAGCGAGCTCGGCGAGCGCGGCGCGAACCTTTCGGAGGGTCAGCGCCAGCGGCTGACGATCGCGCGCGCGATCCTGCGCGACGCGCCAATCCTGATCCTCGACGAGCCGACGTCCGCGCTCGACGCGCAGACCGAGGCGCTGCTGATGGCCTCGCTCGAGGTGCTGCTGCGCGGGCGCACGTCGTTCGTCATCGCGCACCGCCTGTCGACCATCCGCAGCGCGAGCCGGATCGTCGTGCTGGCGGAGGGCGGCATCGCCGAGATCGGCACCTATCGAGAGCTCGTCGAACGGGGTGGGCTCTTCGCCCGCATGCACAACACGCAGTTCGGTCTGGTCGAGGACGGGAGGAAGAGCGTTGGCTGATCCGCGTCGCATCCTGGTGCTCGGCCTGATGGGCCGCTACCCGATGGCCGGCGTCGGCTGGCAGGCGCTGCAGTACCTGCTCGGCCTGTCGCGTCTCGGCTACGAGGTCTACTACGCCGAGGACGCCGGCGCGTACCCGTACAACCCGGTGCAGATGACGGTGACCGACGACTGCGCCTACAACGTCGCGTTCCTGCGCACCGGGATGGAGAAGATCGGCCTCGGCGACCGCTGGGTGTACTGGGACGAGCCCGGCGACACCTACCACGGTCTCGGCCGCGACGCGCTGCAGGAGCTCTACCGCACCAGCGGCTCGATCTGGAACCTGTGCGGCGCGAGCCCGCTGTCGCCCGCACACCGGAGCGGCGCGGCGAAGCTGGTCTACGTGGAAACCGATCCCGTGTACGAGCAGTTTCGCGTCGCGAAGAACGACGCCGCGGTGCGCGCGATGCTCGACGGACACGACTTCCTGTTCACCTACGGCGAGAACCTCGGCCAGCCCGACTGCCCCGTGCCGCTGTCCGGCTACACGTGGCACGCGACCCGGCCGCCGGTGGTGCTCGACCTCTGGGAGGCGCCGCTGCCCGAAGACGGCGGTGCGTACTCGACGATCGCCACGTGGGAGAACAAGGGCAAGGACGTCGAGTTCGACGGCGTCACCTATCGCTGGTCGAAGCACCTGAACTTCCTCTCCTACCTGCCGGTGGCGAAGCGCTGCGGGCTCGAGTTCGAGGTCGCGATCCAGCCGCCGGGCGAGACCGAAGCGAAGCTGCTGCGCGACAACGGGTGGCGCTTCGTCGACCCGCTCGCGGTCTCGTGCGACCTCGACGTCTACCGGCGCTTCGTGCAGGCGTCGCGCGGCGAGTTCACGGTCGCGAAGGACATCTACGTGCGACCCAACTCCGGCTGGTCGAGCGATCGCAGCGTCTGCTACCTCGCCGCCGGCCGTCCGGTGATCACGCAGGAGACCGCGGTCAGCAAGTTCATCCCGACGGGGGAGGGGATGCTGACGTTCTCGACCCTCGACGAGGCGGTCGCGGCGGTGCAGGCGGTCGAGCGCGACCACGAGCATCATGCGGCAGCGGCGCTGCGCGTCGCGCGCGAGCGCTACGCGGCGGAGAAGGTGCTCGGCGACATGCTGCGCGTGATCGAGGGGGCGAGGTAGGCTCGGGAGCGGCGGGGGCGATGCTGATGAACCGGTGGCGGGGACGTCCGCTGATCGCACCGGCGACGAACTGACCGGCGGCCGATCAGCGGCCGCGAGCGCGGCGCAGCGCTGCTACGTCGAGAAGGTCTTTTGGCCGGCCCAGCGCCTGCTTGTTCTTCAACAGCGCGTCGATCCCCGCGACCGGAACGGGAATTCCCTCGACGACGATCTCGAGCCGGGTCGGCCAGGCCTCGGCGAACTCGATCCCCGTGATCGATGTCAGAATGTCGATGCGGCGGGGAGGCAGCCCGATCTGTAAGACGACATCGGGCTGTTCGAGATCGCCGACCGTGAGTTGATCGAGCGGCGCGCCGAAGCTCTGCAGTGCGCGATGGACGCGCAGGGCGTTGTCCGAAGTCGACTCCACCCAGATGTCGAGGGCGCCCGTCGTCCGTGGCTCCGCGTGGACGGAGACCGCGTACGCACCGACCACCAGGAATCGCGCGTCAGCGGCGTACAACGCGCGCAACAGATCGAGAAAATCCTCGTTCACCGGGGCTCCAGCCCTTGAGGCGCCAGACCTCTTCCGTCAATCGGGACGCTTCGGCGAAGCGCTCTGCGGGCGTCGTGTGCGCCAGGACGGCGGCGTCGAACGCGTCGTCGAGAGCGTGCAGGGAGATCTTGCGGGTCGGGGCGCGCGATCGATCCACGGCTCGCCGATAACACACCGGCTTCAGACGACCGAGCCCACGCAGCTACCACGGCTTCCTGACGACGGCCGCGACCTTGCCCAGCACCTCGGCTCGGGGAAGGAGCCCGAGCGAGCGGCTGTCGACCGACGAGCGGGCGTTGTCGCCGAGGATGTAGACGTAGCCTTCGGGGATGCGCAGAGCCGTCTCGGCCGTCTTCTCCTGCGGGGCGTCCGGGCCGTACCCCGAAGAGGCCCGGGAGGCCACGTTGCCGTTGACGAGCACCACGTCCGGTCCGGCGGTGCGCACCTCGTCTCCCGCCACCGCGACCACCCGCTTGATCGCACGGCCGTCGCCGCCGAACGGGAAGCTGAACAGGACGATGTCGCCGCGCTCGACCGGGACCTCGGAACCCGACCGTCGCGCCGAGATGATGACCCAGTCGCCTGCGGCAACCGCCGGGAGCATCGAGTTGCTGGTGACGCGCAGCGGGTAGAAGCCGAAGCTCTTGACCGCTGCGCCGACCGCCAGTCCCACCAGGGCCGCAGAGGCGACCAGACCGGCGCTCCGCGATGAAAGCCGCGGCGCATCTTTCCCGCTGGAGCTGACTCCGCCGCGTCGTTCGCTCACTCTGACGGGTATGGTCCAGTGTAGACGATGGGGTCCATCAGCCGCACACATCGATAGGGGCCGTAGAAAAGGTCCGGATTCGCGGTCTGGATGTGCTTGTGCGTCGTCTCCCCTGCGAGCAGCGGAAAATCCGAACATGGCTGGCCCGGGTATGGCTTCGGTGTCGGCTCATCGAAATCGGGCCACACCCAGGTCGTCGGCCAGCTGATCACCTCCGCGATCGTCGCTGCGACCTCGGTATAGGATTCTCCGCCTCCGCTGCAGCTCGCCACCGGCATCGGTGGCAGAGGCCGCACGGCATTGGCCGGGGGCTCCTGCGACGTGTCGTACGGCAGGCAGGCACGCAGCGATCCACGCCCGTGAATCCGGTTGGTGGGTCTTGCGCCTGCGGCAAGTCCGTACGGGCTGCACGGGGTTCCGACCACGATGGACGCTCCGTATTCCCAGTGAGCTGGCCACAGCAACAACGTTGGAGCGGGGTATTTCTCGACGATGACGGCGGCGGCGGTCGCACCGTAGGCGCCCGCGAGCGAGCTCTTCAGGTCGGCGGGTTCCGGGGCAAGGACATTTCCCGCGTCGAACGTCCACGCTCCGCCCGCGCACAAGACGGCCGTCGACAGTGCGAGGAGCATCGACTTGGGAGTGGAACCCGGGCGCCTTCCAGCGAATCTCATCTTCGACCTCCTCGGGAACGGCTTCGAGAGCATCGGCGATCGGCTCATGAGCCACCCGGGTAGACGGTCGGCGCCTTGTTGCGCACGCAGCGAAACGGACCTTCGCTGCTGCCCACCTGGGACTGCGTCTGGATGTGCTTGTACGTCGACTCTCCTGCGAGCAGCGGAAAATCCGAGCATGGCTGGCCCGGATACACCGACGGGTTCCCGTCGGCGTAACGCCAATCGGCTGGCCAGCTGACCACGTCCACGATCGCCGTTGCGACTTCGGAATAGGTTTCCCCGCCTCCGTTACAGCTCGCCACTGGCATCGGTGGCAGAGGCCGCACTGCATTTGCCGGCGGCTCCATCGATGTATCTACCCGCAGGCAGGCTCGCAGGTTTCCTTGCCCTTCAATCCGGCTGTTGGGTCTTGCGCCATAGTAAAGTCCGTATGGGCTGCAGGGGGTTCCGACGACGATGGATGGTCCGTACTGCCAGTTCGCCGGCCACAGCAACACAGTCGAGGGCTTGTTCTCCACGATGACGGCGGCCGCGGTCGCGCCGGGGGTGGCGGCGAGCACGCCCTTCAGGTCGGCGGGTTGCGGGGCGAGCGCGCGCCCCGCGTCGAACGTCCACGCTCCGACCGCACACACCAGCACCGTCGACAGTGCGAGGATCATCGACTTCGGCGTGAAGCCTAGACGCGTTCGAGCGGCGTGCATCCTTGACCTCCTCGGCAATGCTCTCGACGAACGAAGCGAGAATCGGCTCATGAGCCACCCCGCACCGCACGGACGTAGGAGTCGGTGTCCTTGAACTCCGAGTCCACGGTGCCGTCGCCGAAGCGCACTTCCCACGCGAGCTCCGCCGCGGGGCCGGCGTAGCTGGAAGACGACCAGTAACTGGCGAGAAGGGTGCAGCTGCACGTCGTGACCGTGCAGCCGGGATTGCCACCCGAGCCCGCACCGCAGTTGCTGTTGAACGCCGCCGAGACCGCCGGACTGACGTTCTGCAGATTGCGGATGCTCTCCAGCTCGGTCAGGTTCGGCAGACGCCAGTCGGTGTGCCCGGCGAAGCCGCCGCCCGCGTTGAGCGCCGCGAGGAAGGTCGTCACGGCCGTGCCGTTCAGCGTGTACGGCGGGACGGTCAACCCCAGAGTGTAGACGTCGTCCTTGTCGTGGATCGAGCCGTCGTCGGACTTCTTCTCCCACATGAGGCCGGTCCTGGTGTCGGTGATCGTGCCGTCGCCGTTGTCGACGTACGCCTGCGCGACGCCCTTCTGCAGGTCGCCGTCGCTGCCGGCCCCGTAGCTGGTGGTCTGGCCGGTCCGCAGGAGCCGCGCCAGAAGCGGTCCCTCGCAAGCGGCGAGCTCGGCCTCGCAGGTCGCGAGCTCCGTCGTGCAGCCCGCATAGGGCGGCAGCGCCGCGCCGGCGGCGGCCGCCGCCACATCGGTCGTGCACTGCTGCAGGTGCGCGTCGAACGCCGACGACGGCTCGGTCGCGGCGCACGCGGTCCCGTACTTGTCGGTCGCCTTCGCGAACGCCGTACCGAGGGTGGTCGAGCACTTCACCAGCGCCGCCGTCCGCTTCGCGGCGTCGAGCGTCTTCGCGTACTTCGACTCGGCGATGAGCCGGCACTGGGCGAACTTCGCGGACGCCAGGTCGATGGCGGACTCGCAGAGCTGCTGTGGGGTCGGGGCGGCGTACGCCTCGAGAGGGACGCCCATCAGGGCGAGGATCAGGACGAACGACGAGCAGCGCGGCATCTCGGCCTCCTGTGACCTTTGATTGACGAGAGCTTTCTCGTATCGAAGTGCCCCTTACGACCGAGCCGTCGCACCGCGCAAGGAGCCACTTCCGATGCAGCCGAGGAACCACTCGAAGCCACGAAGCCGACGTGGATGCAGAGATCGCCTTCGCGGGTCCGGATGGCGTCGTCGGCCGGTTCCTTCACTTGACCTTTCAGGATGCCGGCGGACTGCCGGGAGGCGACTGCGCCTTTGACGAGCACCACGTCCGGTCCGGCGGTGCGCACCTCGTCACCCGCGAACGCGACGACCCGCTTGATCGCACGGCCGTCGCCGGCGGCGACGGTCGGGAACATCGAATCGCTGGTGACGCGCAGCTCTGAGGGAACCGGCGCCCCGCGCGCATCGGTAGACCTACGGCTCTTTGGCCGGCTCCCCTCGCTCGCGCAGCGCGATGCCCAGCTCGGCGCGCCCACGGATGCCGAGCTTCGCGTAGATGCGTCCGAGGTTGGCCTCGACGGTCCTTGCGCTCAGGAACAGGGTCGTCGCGATCTCCCGGCTGGTCCGCCCCGCGGCCGCCAGCGCGGCGACGCGTGCCTCGGTCTCGGTCAGGTCGGCCGGTGCGCCGCGGCGGATCGGAACGCGCCGCAGCTCCTCGAGCGCGCGCGCGTGCCAGAGACGCACGCCGTGCCGCTCGAACAGCCTTGCCGCCTCCTCGAGTGCGTCCTTCGCGGCGCGCCGCTCGCCGCGCCGGCGCAGCGCCTGCCCCTGCACCAGCAGCGCGCGGCCGAGATCGATCGGCAGCGCGAGCGCGCGAAACGTCGCGACCGAGCGCTGCGCGGCGGCGAGCGTCGCGGTGAGGTCGCCGCGAGCGGCGGCGAGCAGGGCCGCGGCGCGGTCCGTGCGGGCTGCAAGCCAGCGCCGGCCGCTCGCGTGCTGCTGCTCGGCATTCGGATCGACCAGTGCCGTCGCCTCGTCGAGCTGGCCGAGTCCGACCCTGGCCTCGATGAGCTCGGACAGCAGGTTGAACGGATCCCCGACGAGCACCGCCGGTGGGATCGGCTCGATCGCGCGCGCCGCGGCCGCGAAGTCGCCGAGCGACAGCTCGAGGCCCGCAGCGACGTGCGCCAGAGCAAAGTGGCCGCGCACGTAGCCCGACTGGTCGATCAGACGCGAGCCCTCCGCGAGCGCGGCACGCGCCTCGTCCACCTCGCCACGAAAGACGTGGCGCTGTGCGCGGTACGCGAGCCCCACGCCGCGCATCGCCTCGTTGCCCGTCTGCAGGCAGAGCGTGATCGCCTGCTCGCCCCAGCGACCGCATGCCTCGCCGTCGCCGCGGACCCATTCGAGGAAGGCCAGGTTGGCGAGAACGAGCGGCAGGTCGCCATCCTCGCCGCGCTCGATGGCCCATTCGACGAGCTCGCGCAGCAGCCTCTCGGCTTCGACGAGACGAACCTCGCAGATCGCGAGCTGGGCCGCGAGCGCCGTCGGACGGAGCGTGAGCAGCGTCGGGACCGAACGGTCCTCGAGCGCGCGAGCGCGCTCGAGCTGCTTCCGGCAGCCGCCGATGGAGTCGCCCAAGAAGAACTTCCCGATCGCCTCCATGGCCAGGGCATCGGCGAGCACGCCGGAGCTCCCGAGCTTCTCTGCGGCCGCACGCGCGGCAGAAGCGTGCAGCACCGCCTCGGAGACGCTCCCGGCGGAGTAGGCCGCGAAGCCGAGATCCAGCTCGATCGCGACCCGCAGCTCCGGCTCGGTCGCGCAGCCGAGCGCCTCGCGCAGATGGGCGACCGCGTCCGGGACGCTCGCCTCCTCCACGCAGATGCGTCCCAGCAGCTGCTGCGCGCGCGCACGGTCGTCGGACGCCGGATCCCCGTCGAGCAGCGGCGTGATGAGGTGGCGGGCGCGCGCGCGATCGCCGGCGTGGAAGAAGTGTCCGGCTGCTCGCAGCGCGCGCGCGCGCCGGCTGGCCAGACGATCCTCGGGCGTCAAGCTCGCGGCGCGCTCCTGCAGCTCGCCCGCCGCGTCCGGGGCACCGCGCCGGCGTGCGAGCACGGCCGCGTCGTCGAGCGCCGCGGCGACGCTCTCGTCGGGCGACTCGGTGGCGAGCGCCAGGTGGCGCGCGCGCTCCTCCGCGCCCGTCACGATGCCGGCGAGGAGGCGATGCACCTCGCGGCGCCGTGCGGGTAGCTCGGCTGCGTACACGGCGGACGCGAACAGCGGATGCGTGAAGCGCAGGCGCGACGCTTCGAGTTCCACGAGACGTGCACGGATCGCGCGCTCGATGGCGTCGTCCGCCCCGGCGCCCGCGGCCTTGCGCACGGTGTCGAGCAGGGGTGCTTCCAGGGCCGCGGTCGCCAGCAGGATCGCGCGCACACGGGCCGGCAGGCGATCGAGCCGGCGCAGCACGAGGGCCATCGCCGAGTCCGACACCGGCAGCGGATCGCCCGGTCCGACACGCGTGCGGGCGGCGAGGAGCTCGCGCGTGATCTCGAGCGCGTAGAACGGGTTGCCGCGCGACGCATCGGTCACGCGCAGCAGCGTCGGCCGCGGCAGCACCGCACCCAGGTGCTGCCGGACGACGTGGTGGAGTGCACCCGACGTGAGCGGACCGAGCCTCCGGCGCTCGAGGCGCGCGCCGAAGGCAGCCCCGAGCCCGAGCGGATCGGGGCCGTCGCCATCGCCGACGCGCACGGTCGTGACCACCCCGAGCGGCAGGTCGCCGATGCGCCGCAGCGCAAACGCGAGCGCGTCCGCCGACGCGCGGTCCATCCATTGCTGATCGTCGATGGCGATGGCCAGTGGACCCTCGGCTGCGAGGAGACGCAGCACCGACAGCGTGGCGGCCGCGACGACGCGTGGGCTGGGCGGCGCGCCCTGTGGGCGCACGCGCAGCAGTGCGACCTCGAGCGCGAGGCGCTGCGGCTCGGCGAGCAGAGGAAGCACGCGTTCGGCGGCTGGCTCGAGCAGGTCGGCCAGCGAGGCGAACGCGAGCTTCGCCTCGGCTTCGACCGGACGACAGGTGAGCAGCTGCGCGCTCGCGCGCAGCGCACGCTCGCGTGCGCTGGCCCAGACCGTCGTCTTGCCGATGCCTGGAGCACCCTCGAAGACGAGTGCCGCCGGTCCGCAGGACGCTCGGTCGAGGAAACCCCCGATCGCCGAGATCTCGGCGTCTCGACCGACCATGGTGGACGGCGCCGTCTCGTGTGGAGCCTGGCGATCCTTCGGCTGGAGCTTGGGCCTCCGCGGGTGCGGGTCGTCGTTCACGGGTCTTGGTCGGATGTCGCGCGCCACGGCGCGCGACGGATCAGCCGGCGCGCTTCTTCTTGTACCCCGCGCGCGCCAGCAGCCCGCGCGCGATCACCACGCGCTGGATCTCGTTGGTGCCCTCGCCGATGATCATCAGCGGCGCGTCGCGGTAGTAGCGCTCGACGTTGAACTCCTGGCTGTAGCCGTAGCCGCCGTGGATGCGCATCGCCTCGAGCGCGACCTCCTGGCAGGTCTCGGACGCGAACAGCTTCGCCATGCCGGCCTCGAGGTCGCTGCGCTCGCCGCGGTCCTTCTTCGCGGCTGCGCTGCGCGTCAGGAGGCGCGCCGCCTCGATCTTGGTCGCCATCTCGGCGAGCTTCAGCTGGATCGCCTGGTGCTCGCAGATCGGCTGGCCGAAGGTCTCGCGCTCGGTCGAGTACTTGAGTGCTGCGTCGAACGCGGCCTGCGCGACGCCGACCGCGCGCGCCGCGATGTTCACGCGGCCGACCTCGAGGCCCGCCATCACGTACTGGAAGCCTTCGCCCTCCTTGCCGACCCGGTTCTCGACCGGAACGGGGAAGTCCTCGAACGCGACCTCGGAGGACTCGACGCCCTTGTAGCCGAGCTTCGGCAGGTCGCGGCTGACGGTGCAGCCGGGGATCGGCTTGCCCGCGTCGTCGAACTTCTCGGCGATGAGCAACGACATGCCCTTGTGCGGCGGGTCGGTGGTCGGGTCGGTCTTCACCACCAGGCCGAACATCGTGCCGGTGCGCGCGTTGGTCGACCACATCTTGCTGCCGTTGACGATGTACTGGTCGCCCTTCTTGACGGCGACGGTGCGGATGCGCTGCGCGTCGCTGCCGGCGTGCGCTTCGGTCAAGCCGAGCGCGGCGCGCTTCTCGCCGCGCGCCATCACCGGCAGGTAGCGCTTCTTCTGCTCCTCGTTGCCGAAGTTGCGGATCACGTAGGCGATCATCAGGTGCGTGTTGAGGATCCCCGACAGGCTCATCCAGCCGCGGCACAGCTCCTCGACCACCATCGCGTAGGTGCTCACCGACAGGCCGAGACCGCCGAACTCCTCGGGGATGGTCGCGCCGAAGAGACCGAGCTCCTTCATGCGCTCGACGAGAGCCGTCGGGTACTCGTTCTTGTGCTCGAGCTCGCTCGCGACCGGCATGACCTCCTTCTGCACGAAGGCCCGCACGCCGTTGACGATGTCCTGATCGATCTGGATGTCCTGCGTCACCTTGGCTTTCCTCCGGCGGCGAATTGAACACCTCGCGCCGCGCCCTTCAAGGATCACGGCCGCGGACGGCTCTGGATCGCGGCGGGCCCTGGGTGTATGCGCGCAGCATGAAGGGGAGGGGTGGCACGCTGGCGCGCAAGTGGAAGCGCGATCGCGAGCGCAAGCTCTTCACCGAGCGCGCGCTCTGGGGTGCCGGCTTCGCGCTGGTCGCGGGCGTCGACGAGGTCGGCATGGGGCCGCTCGCGGGACCCGTCATCGCCGCGGCGGTCGTCCTGCCGGCCGACGTCTCGATCGACGGCGTCGCCGACTCGAAGAAGGTTCCGAAGGCGAAGCGCGAGTCGCTCGCGGAGCTGCTGCACGCGTCGGCGCTCGGCGTCGGCATCGGCATGGTGGACGTCGACGAGATCGACGCCATCAACATCTACCAGGCGGGGTTGCTGGCGATGCGCCGCGCGGTCGCGGCGCTTCCGGTGGTGCCGCACCACCTGCTGATCGACTCGCGGCGCATCCCGGAGTGCGAGATCCAGCAGACCTGCGTCGACGACGGCGACGCGACCGTGTACTCGATCGCCGCGGCGTCGATCGTGGCGAAGGTGCACCGCGACCGGCTCATGCGCGAGCTCGACGAGCGCTACCCCGGCTACGGCTTTGCCGCCCACGCCGGCTACGCGACGGCCGCGCACCTGAAGGCGCTGCGCAGCCTCGGCCCGTGCCCCGTGCACCGCCGGTCGTTTGCCCCGGTCCGCGCGCTCCTGCCGGCTGTCTGATCGGCCGCAGTACGGTAGGGTGGTCGGAGGACGCGCGGCCGGTCCGCGCCTCCACTGCGGGGAGAGGACTCGAGGTATGGCCGACGTCACGATGCCGAAGCTTTCCGACACCATGGAGGAGGGCAAGATCCTGCGCTGGCTCAAGCAGGCGGGCGACCAGGTCGCGGTGGGGGATCTGCTGGTCGAGGTCGAGACCGACAAGGCGGACATGGAGGTCGAGGCGTCGGCGGCGGGCGTGCTCCGCGAGGTGAAGCTCGGCGAGGGCGAGAGTGCTGCGGTCGGCGCGGTGATCGCGGTGATCGACGGCGCCGGCGGCGACGCGAAGCCGGCTACGAAGACCGCGGGAGCTGCCGCCAAGACGGAAGACGTGCCGGCGAAGCAGCAGGCCGCAGGGAAGGAGTCTGCGAAGGCGCAGGAGAAGCGCAGCGCCCCGAAGGAGGCGTCGGGCGCCAAGGCAGGCGCGGACGAAGGCCGGTCGGCCAAGGAACGGCAGGTGGCCAGGCCGGAGGCGGAAGCGGAGCCCGAGCCGGAGGACCCGGCCGTGCCCGCGGCGAAGCCGCGCCCGACCAGCCGGCCCGCCGCGCCGCGCGCCGCCTCGCCCGCGCGGGGCGCGGGCGGCGTGAAGGCATCGCCGCTCGCGCGCGCGCTCGCCGACGAGCTCGGTGTCGACCTCCGGAGCGTGCGCGGCACGGGCCCCGCCGGTCGCATCACGCGGCACGACGTCGAGCAGGCCGCGGGCGGTGCGAAGCACGGCTCGCCGAAGCCGGCGCCCGCGTCAGGCCACGCGAACGCCGCCCGGCCCGACACCAAGGACGATGTCAAGGACGCTCGCCCCGAGTCGGCGGACGGGGACGCGAAGACACCGGCACCGCGCGATGATGCCACGCCCGCGAGCACGCCCACGGAAGCCGCGAGTGGAGTCCGGCGCGCGCCGTTGTCGAAGATGCGTGCCTCCATCGCGCGCCGCATGGCCGAGAGCAAGCGCGAGGCGCCCCACTTCTACCTGACGACGGTCGTCGACATGGACGAGGCAGTGGGGCTGCGCGCGCAGCTCAAGGCCCTCGAGGTGTCGCGCGCCGGCGTGACCTACAATCACATGGTCTTGAAGGCCGTGGCCGACGCGCTGGTCGAGCACCCCGAGGTGAATGCGCGCTTCGCGGGCGACGCGATCGAGATCCTCGCCGAGATCAATCTCGGCATCGCGACGGCCGTCGACGACGGGCTCATCGTTCCCGTCCTCGCCGGCGCCGACCGACTTTCCCTCCTGGAGATCGCCGAGCAGGCGCGTGCTCTCGCCGACAAGGCGGAGGGCGGTCGCTTCACCAGCGCCGACCTCTCGGGTGCCACCTTCAGCGTGTCGAACCTCGGCATGTTCGACGTCGACAGCTTCAGCGCCGTGATCAACCCGCCGCAGGCGGCGATCCTCGCGGTCGGCTCCGTGAAGCAGCGTCCGGTGGTGCGCGCGGGCACGCTCGCGGTCCGGTTCACGATGGCGTTGACCTTGTCGTGCGACCACCGCGTGGTCGACGGTGCCCGTGGCGGGCGCTTTCTCGCCGAGGTGAAGCGGCGCCTCGAGAGCCCGGCGTCGCTCCTGCTCCCACGCGAGGCGGGCGCGTGAGCGCGATGCCCCTCGCTACCGCCGGGAGAACGCCCGAGCTCCTCGTGCCGGGGACGCCGCTGGCGATTCTCGAGGCGCGGGAGAGCCACCCGCTCGCGTGCCGCTGGCTCGGTCGGATCGCCTTCGCCGACGCGCTGGCGTTGCAGGAGCAGCTCGTCGCCGCGCGCCGTGCCGGGCACTCGGAAGACACCCTGCTGCTGCTCGAGCACGACCCGGTCTACACGACTGGCCGCGGCGGGCATGCGGAGAACCTGGCGGGCCTCGGCACGGACGAGGGGGCGGCGGTCGTCCGCATCGGCCGCGGCGGTGACGTGACCTACCACGGCCCGGGGCAGCTCGTCGGGTACGCGCTCCTCGACCTGCGCGCGCGCGGCGGCGACGTGCACCGCTTCTTGCGGGAGCTGGAAGCGGGTGTCATCGAGACGCTTGCGGCGCTCGGCGTGACCGCGCGCGGCTGGCCGGGTCGGACCGGGGTCTGGGTCGCCGATCCCGTGGTGAACCCCGAGGAGATGGACGAGCTGCACATGCGTCAGGGTCGGGTCCGGAAGATCGCGTCGATCGGTATCGGCGTCCGCGGCGGCGTCTCGATGCACGGGTTCGCGCTCAACCTGTCGATGGACCTCGCTCCCTTCGCCGCCATCGTCCCGTGCGGCCTCCAGGGAGTCCACATGACGACCGTCGCGCGCGAGACGGGTCGCCCGGCCCCGGCGCTGGAGGCAGCCGCCGCGCTGGCCGCGCGCCACGTGGGCGGCGTCCTCGCGCGCGGGCTGCGCGTGGTGCCGTCGTGAGCGGCGCGAGCGCGTCCGCGCGGCGACATCCGGAGTGGATCCGGGTGCGCGTTCCGGGCGGCGAGGGCTACGCGCGAACGCGCGCCATCGTGCGTGAGTCCGGCGTCGCGACGGTCTGCGAGGAGGCGCGCTGTCCGAACGTCGCGGAGTGCTGGGCACACGGCACGGCCACGTTCATGCTGATGGGCGAGACCTGCACACGAAACTGCGCATTCTGCGCGGTGGATCACGGCCGACCGGAGCCGCTCGACCCGCTCGAGCCGGGCCGGCTCGCCCAGGCGGTGAAGAAGCTCGGCCTGCAGCACGTCGTCGTCACTTCGGTCGACCGCGACGACCTGCCGGATCTCGGGGCGGGACACTTCGCAGCCGCAGCGCGGGCCATCCGGGCCAACGTCCCGTCCTGCGAGATCGAGGTCCTGACTCCAGACTTCCAGGGCCGGCAGAGCTGCGTCGAGACCGTCGCCGCGGCGCCGATCGCGGTTTACAACCACAACCTCGAGACCGTGCCGCGGCTCTACAAGCGGGCCCGTGCCGGCGCGCGTTACGAGCGCTCGCTCGAAGTCATCCGCTTCGCGCGTGCGAGCCGACCGGACCTGCTGACCAAGGCGGGCCTGATGCTCGGCCTCGGTGAGGAGATTCCGGAGGTCGTCGACGTCCTGCGCGACCTGCGGACCGCCGGCTGCGACATCGTGACCCTCGGCCAGTACCTGCGTCCGAGCGCCAAGCACCTCCCGGTCGAGCGCTACCTCACCCCCACCGAGTTCGAAGATCTCGGTGCGGAGGCCCGCGCGCTGGGCTTCCGGCACGTCGAGTCGGGCCCGCTCGTGCGCAGTTCGTACCACGCCTGGTCGCACGTTCCGCGCTGACCGAGAGGCCAGCCGCGCAAATCACCCGTGGCCCCGTGCTCGGTGCCATGTTTTGACGCAAGATCGTTGCTTCCGCGTGCCTTTTCCCTTACCAAAACCCTCTTCGGCAAAGACGAGAAAAGGGGCGGAGGAGGCGAATGCTCAAGCTTTACGACTACCCGCAGTGTCCTTTCGGGCAGAAGACGCGCATCGTCCTGGCCGAGAAGCAGCTGGACTACGAGATGACGGTGGTCGACCTGCGCAAGCAGGAACAGCTCGAGCCGTGGTTTCTCGCGCTCAATCCCTTCCACAAGGTCCCGGTGCTCATCGACGAGGACGACGAGGACCACCGCACGGTCATCTACGACTCGACGGTGATCGACGAGTACCTCGAGGACGAGTATCCGGAGCCGGCTCTGCTGCCCCCGCCGGGTGATTCCGCGGGCCGCGCGCGCGTTCGCCAGCTCGAGGACTATGCCGACATGGCGTTCGTCCTGGCCGCCGGCAATCTCCTCACCGAGCACGTCAAGCCGGAGGGCGAGCGTGACGCGGAGAAGCTGCGCCGCGCGAAGGACGAGGTCGATCGGGCCTTCGCGCTCCTCGAGCGCGAGCTCGCAGGGGGCAAGGAGTACCTCGCCGGTGCTTTCAGCATCGCCGACGCGGCCTTCGCTCCACGCCTGCTGTTGCTCGTGGCTCGGGGTGTGGCGTTGCCCGAGGGGGCGCGCGCGCTCCGCGGCTACGTCGACCGGCTGCGCCAGCGCGAGAGCATCCGTCGTCTCGAAGGACTGTGAGGCGAGCCGCCCCGGTAGCGGGGTGGCGTCAGATCAAGACACCGAGCGGCTCTTCAGAGCCCCTGGCGGTGGGCGAAGGCCCATCCACGCTTCAATCGGAGAATGGTCGTGATCCCTTGGGGATCACGACGATTCCCGAGTCCGTGACCGTGAAGCGCTCGCGGTCGCGCTCGAGATCGAAGCCGATCGTCTCGCCCTCCGGGATCTCGATGAACTTGTCGATGATCGCACGGCGAACGCGCGCGTGGCGGCGGATGCGGCAGCCGTCCATGATCACCGCGTCGTCCACCTCGGCGAAGCTGTGCACGAAAACGCTCTGCCCGAGGACCGAGTTGCGTACGCGTCCGCCGCTGACGATGCAGCCCTCGGCCACCAGCGACTGGACCGCCTCGCCGCGCCGCCCGATCTCGTCGAAGACGAACTTTGCCGGCGGATTGGGCGCCTGCGCGGTGCGCAGCGGCCACTCGAAGTTGTACAGGTTCAGCGCCGGGTCGGGGGCGCGCAGGTCCATGTTGGCCTCGTAGTACGCGTCGAGCGTTCCGACGTCCCGCCAGTACATTGGCTTGCCCTCCGGCTCGCCGGGGAGTCGGTTGGTCGCGAAGTCGTAGGCGTAGGTTCTGCGGTTGTCGAGGTGCGCCGGGATGATGTGGCGCCCGAAGTCGCTCGCCGCGGTCTCACCGTCGGCGAGCTGCTGCAGCGCGCGCACCAGGAACTCCGCGTCGAAGATGTAGTTGCCCATCGACGCGAGACTGTACCCTGGGCGGTCGGGTAGCTCGCGCGGATCGGCGGGCTTCTCGTCGAAGCCGACCACCAGGCCGTCGCGATCCACCTCGACGATCCCGAAGCTCGACGCCTCGTTGCGCGGCACGGGGAGCGTCGCCACCGTGACCAGCGCGTCGCGCTCGCGATGGAACTCGGCCATCTGCGCGATGTCCATGCGGTAGATGTGGTCCGCACCGAACACCGCCACCAGGTCGGGCGCGAAGTTCTCGATCAGGTTCAGGTTCTGATAGATCGCGTCGGCAGTGCCCTTGTACCAGGTCTGACCGTGGCGCATCTGCGCTGGCACCGGCGAGATGAAGTGCTCGGCGATGAGCCCACCGAACTTCCAACCTGCGGCGAGATGCTCGATCAACGATTGCGACTTGAACTGCACCATCACGTAGATCGAGAAGATCCCGGAGTTGACGAAGTTCGACAGTACGAAGTCGATCAGGCGGTACTTGCCGCCGAAGGGGACCGCGGGCTTCGCCCGGTCGCGGGTGAGGGGGTAGAGCCGGGTGCCTTCCCCGCCCGCCATGATCATCCCGAGAATGCGTCGCGAGGTCCCAGCCATCCATATTCACAGTGTCGGGAGGCCTCCGGGGAGTCAAGGAGCGCTGCGGCGAACGACGCGGGCGTGCTAGGAACGAAGTGGTGAGCGACGACCCGAACGATCTCGAGCGACGCCGACAGGAGATCGTCGATTCGTACAAGGTCGTCTGCATCTGCAACAAGATCCGACGCGGCGTGATCCAGAAGGCCATCGCAACGGGCGCGACGACGCTGGACGAGATCCGGCGCCGAACGCGCGCCGCGACCGGACCGTGCGGCGCAAAGCGCTGCGGTCCGGTGATCGCGTCGATGTTGCGTCGATGACGCACCTCTCCCTTGCAGGTGAGTGCATCCCTGCTAGGGGAAGCTCTATCAGGAATTTCTCTCGTTTGTGGATCCGCGAAGGCAAGGAGGACCGATGAGCAAGCTTGCGGGGTCGAAGACCCACCAGAATCTGAAGGACGCGTTTGCAGGAGAGTCCCAGGCGAACAGGCGCTACCTGTACTTCGCACGTCGAGCGGACATCGAGGGCTACCCGGACATCGGCGGCCTGTTCCGCGACACCTCGGAGGCCGAGACGGGCCACGCGTTCGGCCACCTCGATTTCCTGAAGGAGGTCGGTGATCCCGCGACCGGCGCGCCGATCGGCGACACGGATCGCAACCTGAAGTCTGCGATCGACGGCGAGACGTACGAGTACTCGCAGATGTACCCGGGCTTCGCGAAGACCGCGCGCGAGGAGGGCTTCGCCGAGATCGCGGAGTGGTTCGAGACGCTGGCGCGCGCAGAGAAGTCGCACGCCGGCCGGTTCCAGAAGGGTCTCGACACCCTGCAGCAGGGCTGAGGCCGGGACGCGGGCGGGCGAGCCGGCGAACGACCGGCTCGGCCCGCCCGCGCTCGCCGCGGCATGCGAGGGATCGCAGGCATGCGCAAGGTCAAGCTCGAAGACCTCACCGGCCCGTCGCGTTACGCGGAGATGCGGGACGAGTTTCGCCGTCGGATCATCGCCCTCAAGCGACACCGCCGGATCGGCGTCGGCGATCGCGTCACGCTGGTGTTCGAGAACTTCGACACGATCCTCTTCCAGACGCAGGAGATGCTGCACGTCGAGCGCATCAACGACCTCGATCGCGTGCGCGAGGAGCTCGACGTGTACAACGAGCTCATCCCGGGCGAGAACGAGCTCTCGGCGACGCTGCTGATCGAGATCACCGAGCAGGAGGGAATCGCCGCCGAGCTGAAGCGCCTGATCGGCATCGACGAGCACGTCGCGCTGCGGGTCGGCGAGCAGGCGTTTCCTGCGCTGTTCGCGCCCGGGCGCAGCACCGACGAGAAGCTTTCGGCGGTGCAGTACGTGCGCTTCCGGCTGAGCCCCGACGCCGTGGAGAACTTCGCACGCGAGGGTGTGGCGGTCGACATCGTGATCGACCACCCGAACTACCAAGCGCGCGCCACTCTCGACGAGGGGCAGCGAGCGAGCCTCGCAGCCGATCTGGCGGCGACGTGAGCGCTCCACAGGCGAGCCATGAGGCGGCGCCGGTCGTGTCGCGTCACCGCAGCACGCGACAGCTCGACGCGACCTTCCGAGTGCTGTTCGCGAGCCGCGAGCACCCGACCGCGGAGCAGGTGTACCGCGCGGTACGCCGGGAGATGCCGGCCGTGAGCCGCGGCACCGTCTATCGCAACCTGGGCAAGCTCCTCTCTACGAAGCGCGTCCGCTTGGTCCACGTGCACGATCGCTGCGCGCGCTATGACGCGCGCCTCGATCCGCACGACCACTTCCTCTGCACGCGGTGCACGGCGCTGCTCGACGTCGAGTCAAGGGCGGCGTCCCGCAGACCCGTGGACGCCCGCGTCGGGGGCCATCGCGTCGAGGGACGAACGCTCACGTACCATGGTGTCTGCCGCCGCTGCGAGGCGATCACGTCGACGAGGGAGGGCCGGTGAGCGAGAGCCTGGTGATGCCGGAGGTGGTGCGAATCTTCCCGCTGCCGAACGTCGTGCTCTTCCCGCACGTGGACCTGCCCCTGCACATCTTCGAGCCGCGCTACCGCGAGATGGCGGACGACGCGATGGCCGGCGACCGTCGGATCGGCATGGTGCTGCTGCGCGGCGACTGGCGGCGCGACTACCACGGCGCGCCCGAGGTGTTCACGCTCGGCTGCGTCGGCCGCATCGAGAGCTTCGAGAAGCTCCCGGACGGCCGCTCGAACCTCGTCCTGCGCGGCGAGCGTCGCTTCCGGATTCGCGACGAGGTCGATGGACGCGCCTTCCGCCAGGCGCGTGTGGAATGGCTCGCGGATCGCGAGGACGACGCCGGCGAGCTTGCCGACGTGAACCGACGACTCGAGAGCAGCGTCGCGCGCCTGCTCGCGCGTCGCAACCGCGAGGTTCCGCCGGACCTCTGGCAGCGCCTGCCGCGCGAGACCGGGCTGCTGGTCAACACGCTCGCCTCGGTACTCGACCTCGCCGCCATCGAGAAGCTGGCGCTCCTCGAGTGCGACGACGTCGCGCAGCGAGCGCAGCGGCTGCTCGAGGTCCTCGAGTTCCACCTCGCCGACAGCGCACCGCCCGCGGCGGGCGCTCGCGACGAAGAGCCGCGCCACTGATCCGGGCGGACGCTGCGTGGCCACCGTCACCGCCCTGATCGTCACACTGTCGTTCGTCGCCGGGTGCATCACCGCGGTGGTCGGGGTCTGGGTCGGACGCGGCACCAGCCCGGTGTCGCTGCTCCTGAACTGGGGCGCCCTGACCCTCGTCCTGCAGCTCTTCGCCACCTGCATCGCCGTGGTGCACGCACGGGCGGACCGGGCGAGGGCACCCGGGTCTCCGCCCGCCCACCGCACGGGCACGACGGCGGATCTACCCCGCGACGCAGGCTGACCCGCAGCTTCGACTTGCGAGGTCTGCTACATCCCGAGGGCGGAGGAAAGCATGCAACGAACCTTCAAGGACATCATGAGCGACGCACGAAAGGTCGTGCCCGAGGTCACCGTCGACCAGGTGAAGCAGCGCATCGCCGGCAACGGCAAGCAGGTCCATCTGCTCGACGTGCGGGAGAAGGAAGAGTACCGCGAGGGCCATCTCCCCGGCGCCGTTTCGGTGCCGCGCGGCTTCCTCGAGATGCAGATCGAGGAGAAGGTCCCCGACCGCGACGCCGAGATCATCGCCTACTGCCAGGGCGGGACGCGCTCGCTGATCGCGGCGAAGATCCTCAAGGACATGGGGTACTCGAACGTCGTCTCGATGTCGGGCGGCTTCGGCGCCTGGAAGGGCGCGGGGAACGAGTGGAAGGCCGACCGCCAGTTCTCGCCCGACCAGATCCAGCGCTACAGCCGACACTTCTTGCTTCCCGAGGTGGGCGAGGTCGGCCAGGCGAAGCTGCTCGACGCTAAGGTGCTGCTGATCGGCGCCGGCGGGCTCGGCTCGCCGACCGCGTACTATCTGGCGGCAGCGGGCGTCGGCACGCTGGGCATCGTCGACGACGACGTCGTCGATCGCTCGAATCTGCAGCGGCAGATCCTGCACAACGAGGAGCGGGTCGGCATGCCGAAGGTCGAATCCGCGAAGCTCACCCTGCAGGGCTTGAACCCCGACGTGAAGGTGATCGGCTATCGCGAACGCGTCACCTCCGACAACATCATGCGCCTCATCGCCGACTACGACATCGTCGTCGACGGCTGCGACAACTTCCCGACTCGCTACCTGGTGAACGACGCCTGCGTGTTCGCGAACAAGCCGAACGTGCACGGCAGTATCTTCCAGTTCGAGGGGCAAGCGACGGTGTTCCATCCGCACGTCGGCCCCTGCTACCGTTGCCTGTTCCCCGAGCCGCCCCCGCCGGGTGCGGCGCCGTCGTGCGCCGAGGCGGGTGTGCTCGGTGTGCTCCCGGGCCTCGTGGGCTGCGTCCAGGCGGTCGAGACCGTCAAGCTCATCCTCGGTGCCGGCAACTCGCTCGTCGGACGTCTCCTACACTTCGACACGCTGGCGATGGAGATCAAGCAGCTCAAGCTGCGCAAGGATCCCGAGTGCCCGCTGTGCGGCGAGAACCCGACGGTGACCCAGCTGATCGACTACGAGGAGTTCTGCGGACTACGCGGCGGCCACGGCGACGAGGCGGCGGCGTCCGCCTGAGATGCAACCCTTCCCTGGGAAGGGGCGCATCTTCCTCCTGCGGCACGGCGAGACCGCCTGGAATCGCGAGCGTCGCATCATGGGACGGCGCCCGGTCCCGCTCAGCGAGCGGGGCCGGGCGCAGCTCTCCGCGCTGACGCCACATCTCCTCCCGCTCGGCATCGAGCAGGTGTTCACGAGCCCGCTGCCGCGCGCGCGCTCGAGCGCCGAGCTCGTTGCGACCGCCCTAGGCGGGCTGCCCGTCGTCGACGAGGCAGGCCTCACCGAGGTCGATTACGCCGCCTGGGAGGGGAGGAGCTTCCCGGACCTACGCCACGACCCGGACTTCCACGCCTTTCTGAAGGACCCCCTCGGAACGCCATTCCCCGGCGGTGGCGAGACCCTCTACGAGGTGCGCGATCGCGTGTTCGCCGCGATGGCGCGGGTGGTCGCGCAGGCCGGCGGGCAGCCGGCCGTCGTCGTGTCGCACGGCGACCCGCTGCGGCTGGTCCTCTGCGGCTGCCTGCAGCTCGACGTCGCCGAGCTGCGGCGGATCCGGATCGACAACGGTGCGCTGTCGGCAATCGAGCTCACCGGCGACTGGGTCGAGGTGAAGTTCATCAACATGCGGCCCGACCTCGACGCGATGCTCGACGGCTGAGACCGGACGCGGACGAAAGAAAACCCCGGGGGCGCCTTCCGAGCGGTTCTCTTGCTGCTCGGCCTCGCGGTGTGGCGAGGGTCCCCCGGGGTCGGTGGTGCCTGGAATGCTCCCAGGCGACCACGTGATTTCAACGTAGCCGGGCCTAGGAGGCCACCACCTCACAGTCCACCTGCGTACAACTTGCAATCACGACTGGATCACCTCCTTTCCCGGCGCAGCCGGCTCCGGGTCCGATTTCTCCCGGACACGGCAGATCGCGGGCTCCAGACCCGCCCTCGGCTCGGGACCGCCAGTCTGTCCCTCCCCGACACGGCCCGTCACCCGGCCGGGACCATCCCGTCCGGACGACTCCACAGACGCTGTCTTTCGTCTGAGCCGTGCGGCGAGAATATCGCGATGTGCGAAGCGAGTCCAGATTCTCTGCGTGCCGAGCGTCGCCTCGATCGTGGTCCGGCACGACCTTGACCGGCGGCCAGGCGCGTTCCAGACTCCGATCGCGAACGGCCGCGCTACCGGAGGCGCGGTCTGGAATGGAATCGATCGTCATGGGGCCACTCGCCGGACCGCTCGTCATCGCCGGGCTGATCGCCTTCGCGATCGCGCTGGCGCGTCTCGGAAGGAGCATCCCGCCGCGTGCGGTCGACCGCGACGAGGCGCTGCAGCGGGGCGCCGAGCGGTCGTTCCTGCCGTTCGGCCGTCAGACGACCGAGCCTGTCGACGCCGAGCGGGCGCGCATCGGCCGGCCGTTCTGACCCGCTGGACCGCGCTTCAGAGGAACGCGAGCAGCGCCTCGTTCACGACCTCCGGACGCTCCTGCTGTACCCAGTGGCTACACGCGGGAACGAATCGCAGCGTGAACGGCGCGTCGATCAGGACCTCGGTGCCCACCGTCAGCTCCTTTCCCAGCGCGACGTCGTCCTCGGCCCAAACGAGCAGCGTCGGGCAGTGGATGCGGCTGTCGAACGAGTAGCGCTTCGTGAAGCTCGGGTGGCGCACCTGCGCACGGTAGTAGTCGATCGCCGCCTTCATCGCCCCGGGTGGGTCGAAGACGCGTTTCATCTCGCGCAGGTCCGCGTCCGAGAACACCTCGCGGTCGCGTCGCACCACCATCGAGCGGAAGCCGCGCTCGACGGCTGCGAGGTGATCGCGGGTCAGGACCCACTCCGGCAAGTACGGAATCTGGAAGAACAGCATGTACCAGCTGCGCAGCAACTGGCGCAGGCTCGAGCGCAGCGCACGCTGGAAGATCGCCGGATGCGGACAGTTGCACACGACGAGCTTTCGGCAGGCGTCGGCGTGGTCGATCGCGAACGACCACGCGATGCCTCCGCCCCAGTCGTGACCGACCACCGCGGCCTCGTCGTAGCCGAGCGCCGTGATCAGGCCACGCACGTCGCCCGTCAGCCGCGGCATCGCGTACGCGGCGAGATCGGTGGGGCGATCGCTCGCGCCGTAGCCGCGCAAGCTCGGGACCGCGACGCGGAAGCGCCCGGCGAGCGCCGGGATCTGGTGGCGCCACGAGTACCAGGACTCGGGGAAGCCGTGCAGCAGGACGACGAGGGGCTTTCCCGGATCCCCTGCCAGGGCGCAGTGCAGACGGAGCTCGCCGCAGTCGATACGGGCGTGCTCGATCGGTGTGTCGCCGAGGAGTTTGATCTCGCTCATTCCGCCTGGTCCGGTGGAGCAGCGCGTCGACGCGTCGATCAGTCGCCCTTCGCGCGCGACACGTAGGCGCCGGTCTCGGTGTCGACGCGGATCACGTCGCCGACATCGATGAAGTTCGGTACCGGCACCACGAGGCCGGTCTCGACCGTCGCCAGCTTGAGCGAGTTGGTGACCGTCGCCGATTTGAGGCCCGGCGCCGTCTCGGTGACGGTCAGGTCGAGCGTCTTCGGCAGGGCCACGCCCAGCGGCTTGGTCTCGAAGAACTCGACCATGATCTTGA